>Ga0256404_1001406_pt1 | contig 58337 bp, 47 predicted proteins | sample RumenRJG_01DNA_FD_185990 | JGI IMG/M metagenome (GOLD analysis project Ga0256404, IMG submission 185990) | Bovine rumen microbial communities from Lethbridge, Alberta, Canada - RJG_01 | ecosystem: Host-associated > Mammals > Digestive system > Stomach > Rumen | place: Canada: Alberta | collected... | reverse complement strand
AGGACTGGTCGACATCACGGAGTTACATTCGTGAATCCGCCATCACAAAAATCCTTGAACAACAGGCCGCCTGATCATTATCGGGGACTCAATGGAAACTTTTTGCGAACAATTCTTGACACTAGCGTGGCGGCCGGGGATTTCTGATAGCAGGATTATTCTGTTTTGCGGTTGTGGTAACGTTATTTACGGAAGACTGCATTGATGACATCAGACATCGGAAAAAGAAGAGCATGATAAGGGATATCCTTTTCGTAATCCTGGCAGTGCTCCTGATTGTTTCGGGAGGGCACTCTCTGCTTTGAGGAGCGGAATGAAGAAAAAATAAAAATCTCAGGCAATATCTGTGAGCAGCACCCGCAGTATTTGCCTGAGTTTTTGTTTTGATTAATGTCTGGTGATGACCGGCGGCTGTTATTTCAGAGTCGCCATGTAATCCAGAGTTCTGATCAGCTGGCTTACGTAGGACATTTCGTTGTCGTACCAGGAGACGACTCTTACCTCGTAGATATGGGTTCCGCATTTCTGAGCGAGGGTCTGGGTCGCATCGAACAGGGAGCCGTAGCTCATGCCGATGGTGTCGCTGGAAACGATTTCATCCTCAGTGTAGCCGAAGGAATCATTGGAAGCGGCTTTCATGGCCTCGTTGATGCCTTCCACGGATACGCTGTCGGTCATGTCCTTCAGAGTTGCGTCCAGGATGGTGATGGATCCGCTGGGAACCGGAACTCTCTGTGCGGAGCCGATCAGTTTGCCGTCCAGTTCAGGGATGACCAGACCGATCGCCTTGGCGGCGCCGGAGCTTGTCGGTACGATGTTCTGCGCGCCGGCTCTGGATCTTCTCAGATTGCCTTTTCTCTGCGGTCCGTCCAGAATCATCTGATCGCCGGTGTAGGCGTGAATCGTGGTCATGAATCCGGTTCTGACCTCTCTGTACTGGTTCAGAGCCTTCGCCATCGGCGCCAGACAGTTCGTGGTGCAGGAGGCGCCGGAAACGATGTTGTCTTCCGGGGTCAGAGTCTCATGATTGGTACCGAATACGATAGTCGGAATATCGTTTCCGGCAGGAGCAGAGATCAGGACCTTCTTTGCGCCGGCGTCAATGTGAGCCTGAGCCTTGGCCTTGGAGGTGTAGAACCCTGTGCATTCCAGAACGATATCGACATTCAGATCCTTCCAGGGCAGGTTCTTCGCGTCAGCTTCCTTGTAAATTGTAATCTTCCTGCCGTCCACGGTGATGGAATCATCGTCATACTCGACGGTGTGTCCGTGATAACCGCCCTGAACGGTGTCATACTTCAGCAGATAAGCCAGCATTTCCGGCTTGGTCAGATCGTTGATTGCGACGACTTCGAAGCTGTCGTCCGCCCATACCTTACGAAATGCGAGTCTGCCGATACGTCCGAAACCATTAATTGCTAATCTGATACTCATCTTGAGATCCTCCTTTTTACTTTATCCTTAAGATAGCGTTTTATATTGACGGCGCTGTCTCTTGCGAGAGCGTGCCTTGCGATGTGATCCGCTTCGACTCTGGTCCACAAAGACATGTTGTAGCGGGTGCTGAGCACCTTTTCGTGGCTGACGCTGAATTCATCCAGCCCGAAGGCCAGAAGAACCGGAATCAGCGCCGGATCCGATGCCGCTTCGCCGCACATGCCCACCGGGATGCCCGCGTTGTGGGCGCAGGAGCAGATGCGTTTGATACTGCGGAGTACCGCGGGATCATACGCCGTATAGAGGTCGGCGACCTGACTGTTTCCCCGGTCCGCGCACATGGTGTACCCGGTCAGATCGTTGGTTCCGATACTGAAGAAGTCCACCTCGGCGGCCAGTCTGTCCGCCATCATACAGGCGGCCGGAGTCTCGACCATAATCCCGATGGGGGTGTCCGGGTTGAAGTGCTTTCCTTCCCGGGTCAGATCCTCGACACACCGGTCGCGGAGCTTTTTAACTTCACGAACCTCCTCCACGCGGGTGATCATTGGTATCATAATACGAAGATTTCCGTATGCGCTAGCACGAAGCAGTGCTCTGAGCTGTGCCTGGAACAGGTCGTGATTGTTCAGGCAGAAGCGTATTGCCCGGTACCCGAGGAACGGATTGTCTTCTTTGGGAAGGTTCAGATACGGAATTTCTTTGTCACCGCCGATGTCCAGCGTGCGGATAATGACCGGCTTGTCCCCGAAGGTCTGAACCACCTTTTTGTACGCCTCGTACTGCTCTTCCTCCAGCGGTGCGGAGGGACGGTTCATATAGAGGAATTCCGTCCGCAGAAGGCCGACGCCCTCCGCATCGTCGTCTTTAGCGATTACGCCGTCCGCCGGCGTTCCGATGTTGGCGACGATTTCCCGGAGCTCCCCGTCACCGGTGACAGAGGGTTTGCCCCGGAAGGCCTCAAGGCGCAGTTTCATTTTCTGAAATTCCTCGGCCTTTTTCGTGTACTTCTCAATCTCCTCGTCAGCGGGAGAGAGAATAACCGAGCCCTCTGTGCCGTCCACGATGACCGTGTCGCCGTCGTGAACGCTGTCCAGAAGATTTTGTACGCTCAGCACCGCCGGGATCTCCAGCGCCCTGGACAGGATTGCGGAGTGTGAGGTATAGCCGCCGCTGGCGGTGACGATGCCGGCCACGGAATCCTTTGTGATCCCCACCGTCATAGAGGGAGTGAGATCCTCTGTGACGATGACGGTACCCGCCGGAACCTTGGCCAGATCCACATCCTCGATACCCTGAAGGTGCATGATCAGACGCGTTCTGATGTCAGCGATGTCCGTTGCCCGTTCCATGGTCAGCTGGTCGCCCGTCGCCCGGAACATTTCGATGACCGAGTTCAGGATCCGGTCTGTCGCGGATTCCGCGTTGAGTCCTTTGCGGATCTCGTCCGTGATCTGCTGGAGTACAAAGGGATCACGGATCAGCTGAATATGTCCGCGGAGAATTCCCGCCTCTTTTTCGGAGGCCGCCTGTTCCAGTTCCGCTGCCATCGTTTCAGTATCCGCGCAGAAGCCTTCGAGTGCGTCGTTGAAACGGGCGACTTCCTGTTCAGTATCCGCTGGGGCGGCAGTCGAGATTTCTTTCGGCGTTGTTATGACGACCCGTACTGTCCCGATGCCGATTCCTTCGGATGCTGCGATTCCTTTCAAAATCATAATTTCACCTGCGTTTCTGTTACCGTGCTGCGGTTTACTCTTCCCCCAGACCGGATTCGATCATGGAGACGGCTTCATCCAGCGCCGCCTGCTCGTCCTCGCCGCTGCAGACGACTTCGATTTCGCTGCCGAACTTGATGCACGCCGCGATGAGATTCATCAGGCTTTTGCCGTTGACGGTCAGGCCGTTGAAGTTAATCGTGACGTCGGATTTGTACTTTGCCATCGCGTTGACAAAGACTGTCGCGGGGCGCATGTGGAAGCCCTGGGAATTAGTTACCTTGAGTTGTTTGCTTACCATAGTGATTTCTCCTTATATTTATATATATAAACTTTCAGTTACCAAATATGATTCCGGATACAAAATATGATTCGGTGAGGACGCCGCGTCAGGCGGCTTCCTCAGCCTGCTTCGCCGGCACGGACTGGGGCTGTTTCTTCTTCAGAAGGGCCAGCATCAGCATCCCGGCGACAGCGCCTGCGGCCAGAGCGATCAGGTAGCCGCCGACATTTCCTACTACCGGGAATACGAAGATTCCGCCATGCGGGGCGCGAAGGGTGCATCCGAATGCCATGGAAAGAGCGCCGGCCAGTCCCGATCCCACAACGCAGGAGGGGATGACGCGAAGCGGATCCGCAGCTGCATAGGGGATGGCGCCTTCAGTGATGAAGCACAGCCCCATGATGTAGTTCACCGGTCCGGATTTCAGTTCGTTGGGGGTCCATCTGTTTTTGAAGAAGGTGGTTGCCAGCGCGATTGCGATGGGCGGAACCATGCCTCCGATCATCACGGCTGCCATGATATTGAAGTCGCCTGTTGTCAGAGCGGCGGTGCCGAACACATATGCAGCTTTGTTGAAGGGACCGCCCATATCGATGGCCATCATGCCTGCGACGATAATCCCGAGAATGATCTGACTTGTGCCTCCCATGGATTTCAGACCGTGGGTCATAGCGGTGTTCAGCGCTCCAACGGCCGGATTGACCGCGCACATGAACGCGCCCATCAGTATGATTCCGAAGAGGGGTAGGATGAGAATCGGCAGCATATTCTCGATCGCCCTGGGCAGGAATGCGAATATTTTTTTGAGCAGGAGCACGATGTATCCGCCGGCGAAGCCTGCCAGAAGCGCTCCGAGAAATCCGGAGACAGCCGCCGCCTGACCGGCCGGGTCAGCGAAGGTACTGCCGACTGTTGCGATATATCCTCCGACGAAGCCGACTGCGAGGCCAGGTCTGTCAGCGATGCTCATGGAGATGAATCCCGCGAGAACAGGGAGCATGAAACTGAACGCGTATCCGCCGACGGTCTTGAAGAAGGCCGCCGCAGCGGTGTAGGTCCCGAAATCGCTGTTTCTGGGGGCCCCGGCGATGGTATCGATCAGGAACGCTAGCGCAATCATGATTCCGCCGCCGATGACGAATGGAAGCATATAGGACACGCCGTTCATCAGATCCTTGTAAATTTTTCTTCCGATGGATTCTCCTTCGGGAGCACCTGAGGAATCCTCTTCCGCGCCGCCCTGATGATGGTAGATCGGAGCCTCGCCGTTCAGAATGCGGCTGATCAGCTCCTCTGGCTTGTTGATGCCGTCCGCAACCTTCGTGATGACTACCGGCTTGCCGTCAAAACGAGCCATTTTCACATTTTTATCTGCGGCGACGATGATGCCGTCCGCCTCTGCTATTTCCTCCGGCGTCAGGACATTCTTCGCGCCGCCGGAGCCGTTGGTTTCCGCCTTCAGCCAGATTCCCATCTTTTCGCCCTGCTGCTCCAGCGCTTCCGCGGCCATATAGGTATGGGCGATGCCGGTGGGGCAGGCGGTCACGGCCAGGATTTTGTGTGTCGCGGCGGAGGGGGCTTCCTCTGCGGGAGCGGCTTCCGCCTCGTCCGGGAATTTCGCAGTCTCTGCGTCATCGATGGCCTGCAGGAATTCTTCCGGCGTATCGGCCGCCAGGAGCTTTGCCCGCAGATCCAGATCCATCAGGAGCATCATCAGACGGGAGAGCACCTCCAGATGGAGATCCCCGTCCATAGGTGCTGCGATCATGAAGAGAAGATTGGACGGCTTTCCGTCCGGGGCGCCGTATTCAATGCCCTGATCCACAGTCATGGCAGTGAGTCCGGGCGTCTTTACGGCCGGGCTTTTGCAGTGAGGAATGGCGATTCCCTCGCCGACGGCAGTCGTGCTTTCCTCTTCCCGTGCCAGGATACCTTTGGTGTACTCTTCTTTGTCGGAGAGGTTCCCTGCCTGATCATGAAGCTCGATCAGCGTGCGGATCGCCTCCTGTTTCTCTGTGATATCTGCGTGGAGAAGAATGGATTGGGGTTTCAGAAGATCTTTTGTACGCATTTCAACATTTCCTTTCTCAGAGACAAACTCTTACTGCTCCAGCTCCGCCAGACAGGCCTCTATGCTGTCCCGGTCAGCCAGCCCCGGAGTGAAGGCGGTCGCAGATCCCGCGGCCCCGCCGAGGTTCAGAGCGTGTTGATAGTTCTGCGTGGTGCTGTAGCCTGCAATGAATCCAGCGACCATTGAATCGCCGGATCCGACGGTATTTATCGCACTGCCTGAGGGGACGCCGCACCGGTAGATGCGGCCGTCTTCTGCCAGCAGCATGGCTCCCTCTCTGCCGAGGGAGATGATGACGTTGCGGGCGCCCATGGCGTGCAGCCTTTCGGCGCCCTCGAGAGGAGTTATTTCACCGAACAGGTCGATGAGTTCGTCCCGGTTCGGTTTTATGAGGAAGGGGCGGTGCTTCAGCGTACTCAGAAGCAGTTCCCCGTTTGTATCAACCACCGGCAGAGCGCCTTGCATCTCAGCTGTTGAGAGAAGGCGGTCGTAGGTATCTGCCGGCAAGCCATTCGGAATGGAACCGGAAATCACCAGGATGTCTCCCTTGCGCATTTTGGTTAACTTATCAATGAGGAGTAAAAAGTCTTTTTCTTCGGGAATGGCACCCTGCCCATTGATTTCCGTTTCCTGAGTTGATTTTATCTTTACGTTGATTCTGGTAATCCCTGTACCCAGATGAACAAAGTCGGTTGCGATGTTCTGATCGTGCAGCCCCTTTTCCAGCGCTTCGCCTGTGAATCCGGCGACAAAGCCCAGTGCGACGCTTGGCACCCCCAGGTGCTGCAGCATGACGGAGACGTTTATCCCCTTGCCTCCGAAATAATATTCCTCCTGCCGGGAGCGGTTTGTGGCTCCCATAACCATGCTGTCCAGATGAACGATATAATCGATTGCGGGACTGATGGTAACAGTGTAGATCATGCTTCTACCTCCTTGATTACGGTGATGTTCCGGTAAATCTCGTTTGGCAGACGGTCCGTGACGATGCACGCGCAGTTAAGCTTGCCGAAGGAGACAGACGAAACATTGTCAAATTTACTGCTGTCACAAAGCACGTAGGTGATGTAGCTGTGCCGGATGGCCTGAGCTTTAATCCGGGCCTCGTCCATCTCCGGCGTTGTAAAGCCCCGGGAGGGATCGACTCCGTTCGTCCCCATAAAGCACTTGGTGAAGTTGCAGTTGTCAATGTATTCCATAGCGCCCGCGCCGACGATGGCTTCAGTAGTGGCTTTCAGAACCCCTCCGGGAAGGAATACCCGGAAGCCTCTTTCCACCAGACGTCTGGCGTGCATAATGCCGTTGGTGACAAAGTACACGCTGTCGGCCAGCGAGGAATCTATGTAAGGGATGATCCGCTCGGTCGTGGTTCCTGCATCAATGTAAACAAAATCATTTTCGTTAATCTGCGTCGCTGCGTACCGGGCGATGGCATCCTTGGCTGCTGTGTTTCTGGATTCTCTGGTGAGCACATCTGATTCGATGGTGTTAACGGAGGGTTCAAGTGCTACGGCACCGCCGAAGACCTTTCGGAGTTTTCCGCTCTCATCCAGCTCGCGGATATCGCGACGGACAGTGGACTGGCTGGTATGAAGCTGCTCTGCTAATGTGTTCACCTTGACGGCTCCCTTTTCGGCAAGCTCTTTCAGTATAAAAGCAAAGCGTTCTTCCTGCAGCATCCTGACCCTCCTTTGTCACGTGAGAATTTTCAATCAATTTTCTTTACACCTATATACTACCACAAATTCAATCAAAGTCAAGCATAAATGTTCAAAATATGTCAAAAAAATAATAAAAAATTGAGCAAAAACTTCCAAAGGGCGTATTGGACAGCGTGCCGGCGCGCGGTGACAGCGCACGGTAAGTTAGTGTGGAATTTTTTGCCAACCTGTGATAGAATATTTTTATGAGTAATGATATCAATAGGAAGAAAACCGCGCTGGTCGCCGGAGGATCCCGGGGGATCGGGGCGGCGACGGTGAGGGGTCTGGCGGCCGGCGGCTGCGAGACCGTGTTTCTATATAAGGAAAGCTGCGCTGCGGCCGGATCTCTTGCGCTGGAGGCCGGAGACAGGGGAAACATCCTGCCCGTACGCTGTGATATCGCGGATCATGATGCGGTAAAGACCGCTGTCAGGGAGGCGGGAAAAGAACTCTCCCGCAGGCTGGCAGCATCAGAGCACAGAAGCTTCGGGGGAGACTTCGATATCGTGGTCTGTAACGCCGGAGTGAGTCTGACCGGTCTGTTCCCGGATATGACGGACGAACAGTGGGAGTTTCTGCGGGGCGTTAATCTCGACGGTGCGGTTCACGTGCTGCGTGAGGTTCTTCCCCCGATGATCAGCGCCCGCAAGGGGAGCATTGTCCTCGTATCATCAATGTGGGGGAGAACCGGAGCCTCCTGTGAGGCGGGATACTCCGCGACAAAGGCTGCTCTGGCAGGCCTGGGAAAAAGTCTCGCGAAGGAGCTCGGCCCTTCGGGGATACGGGTCAACTGTGTGGCACCCGGCGTCATCGATACGGATATGAACCGCGGACTGACGCAGGAGGACATTGAAATGCTCCGGGAGGAAACTCCGCTGGGAAGAACAGGACGCCCGGAGGAGGTCGCGGACCTGATTCTGTTCCTTGCGTCGGAAAGGGCGTCCTTCATAACCGGACAGGTCATCGGCGTCGACGGAGGTTTTGTGATATAGATACTGTGACACAGATTTGTGACTTAAATATGATAGAAAACGATTACGGAGATTATGTATGGAGATTATACTGGGAATCTTAAAAGGAATAGGAGGGTTCTTCGCCGGAATCCCGCAGGCGATAGCCGATGTGTTCACGCTGACCAGTAATGTGGGACAGATCTACACGGCCTTCGCGCGCTGGATATTTATTCTGCTCGCCCTATTTATTCTTCTGACGTCGATCCGTTCCTTGCTGAAAAGCCGGAATCCGTCTGAAGTTTGGGCGTATCTGAATATCGGAGATTATATGAATGTTCCTTTGCGGCACTGGGAGAATGTGATCGGACGAGCCAGAAGCTGCGACATTCAGATCGATGATATGAGTGTGTCCCGCAATCACGGGACGCTGACCCGCGACAACAGCGGCGTCTGGAAGTATATGGATCTCGGATCGAAAAACGGTGCAAGCGTGAACGGCAGGCGTGTCCGACCCAATGCGGAGGTACAGCTGAAGGCCGGCGACCGGCTGCAGCTGGGCGGCGCGGTCTGCACTTTGTTCCCCATCAGCATCGAGGAGCGACGCAACAACATCCAGTTCCGTCAGGAGGATACGGTGGTGGCGTCACCGTGGCCGTCGCTTGTGGCGCTTACGGTGTTTCAGATCATGACAGTGATTCAGCTGATGATCGGGCTGGGAGAGAAGTACAACGCGCAGATAACCATATCCTTTCTGGGAATCTGTGTTCTGATGTGGATATATGTTTTATTCCTTCGGGGAATGAAACGTCGGGGATTCGAGATGGAAACCATCGCGTTCTTCCTGTCCACGCTTTCCCTGGCGGTGACGGCCACCTGTCTGCCGAATCAGGTGTTTAAGCAGTTTATAACGGTTGTGATGGGCGTCGTCCTGTTCTTCTTCATGTGTACCTGGCTTCGGGATCTGCCCCGTACCATCGCGCTGAAGAAGGTAATGTATGTGGCGGCGGTGCTGCTGCTGCTGTTTAATGTATTTTTCGGGACGACAAAGAACGGTGCGTCAAACTGGGTGCAGCTGGGCGGTCTTACTATCCAGCCATCTGAAATCGTCAAGCTCGCCTTCATCTGGGTGGGCGCGGCGTCGCTGGACGAACTGTTCAGACGGAGGAATACACTGTATTTCACTATATTCGCCGTATTCTGCTTCGGATGCCTCGCGGCAATGAGTGATTTCGGTACAGCGATGATCTTCTTCGTCATTTTCCTGATTATCTCCTTCCTCCGAAGCGGGGATTTCACCAAGCTCATCGTGATTTTGGGCGTGACCTTCGCCGGGGGCCTGATGATTCTGAAATTCGCTTCCGCTTCCTATGTGGCCAGCCGGTTCGCGGTCTGGGGCCACGCGTGGGATCCGGAGTTCATAAGCAATACCGGCTTTCAGATGACGCGGGCTATGACCGCGGCGGCCAGCGGCGGTTTCGTCGGACTGGGCGCCGGTGAAGGATGGCTGAACGGGATTATCGCTTCGGAGACGGACCTGGTATTCTGCGTCGTAACAGAAGAGTGGGGACTGCTCATCGCACTTTTGGCGGTGGCGGCCATCGTGACGCTTTCAGTCTTTGCGTATCGTTCGATTCTGGCCGGCCGATCCACATATTATACGATCGCGGCCTGTTCCGCCATGGCGATTTTCCTGATGCAGACCAGTCTGAACGTGCTGGGTTCGGTGAACCTGCTTCCGCTGACCGGCGTGGCGTTCCCGTTCCTGTCAACCGGCGGAACCTCTATGATCGCTTCCTGGGGACTTCTGGCCTTCCTGAAGGCGGCGGACACCAGACAGAACGCCAGTATCGCAGTGAGTCTCAAAGACAAAGGACTGGGAGAGGAGGTCGACGAGATATGAAAAAGCTGGAACATCGTGCAATTATATGTCTCCTGATCGCCGCTGTGCTGGTGATCGGCGTCGGGATTTTCGTCTTTCGTTTTGTAACACAGGGAGCGGATTGGGCAACATATGCCTATAACAGTCATATCTTTGCCAACGGGGAACTGATCTCCGGCAGCCTTTACGATGTGAACGGAACACTTCTGGTCGGAAACAAGGACGGTAAAGCGGCCTGGCTGAAGGATGCGACGGCGCGGAGAGCAGTCGCCCATGCGGTGGGGGATTCCAGAGGGAACGTGGCCACGGGAGCGCTGTCCGCCTATCAGGACAAAATGATCGGATATAATATCGTGACCGGAACCTACTCGATTACAGGAAAGGGAAACGATATCACCTTGACGGTGAACAAGGATATAAGCAAAACCGCCTATAACGCGCTGGCCGGGAGGAAAGGCTGCGTGGGAGTATATAACTACAAAACCGGAGAAATTCTGTGTATGGTGAGTACGCCGTCCTTCGATCCGAAGAACCCGCCGTCAGCCGCAAAGGCTGCCTCAGGTACCTTTGTAAATAAATTCCTCCGGGGAACCATGACGCCCGGCTCCATATTCAAGCTGGTCACCTCCGCGGCGGTCATCGAAAACTACGATGATTACCAGAACTGGTCTTATACGTGTACAGGAAGCCGGACGATCGGCGGACAGAAGGTCACCTGTACTCAGGCGCACGGTCGGGAAAATTTCTCTCAGGCGCTGGCGAATTCCTGTAACTGCGCATTTTCTGTTCTGACGCAGAAGGTGGGTGCATCGGTGATGAAAGATTATGTGAAAAAGACAGGACTGACGGAGGCTTATGACATCGACGGTATAACGAATGCGCGGGGCACGTTCAAGTTCCCGGCGTATGAACCTCTGTCTCTCGCCTGGGCCGGAATCGGGCAGTGGAAGGATCAGCTGAACCCCTGTTCCATGCTGGTGTATCTCAGTGCAATAGCGGGAGACGGTCACGGTGTAGAGCCGCGTTTCATCCACACATCGGGCAGTGAAGGGAAGACTACTGATCAGATGATTGACGCATCCACCGCCTCAATACTGCGCAGGATGATGCGGAACAATGTGACGAGCAACTATGGGCAGGCCAATTATCCGGGACTTGAGATTTATGCCAAGTCCGGAACGGCTGAGGTTGGAACCGCCAATTCGACAGCCTGGTTCTGCGGCTTTATCCGGAACGAGGGGTATCCGTACGCATTCATCGTCTGCGTTGAAAACGGAGGCTACGGAAGTGCTGTGGCCGGTCCCGTGGCGAATACGGTAATGCAGAAGGTGGTGAGCACGGAATCAGCCAGAACGCAATAGTCCGAAAGGACAGATTCTGCGGCGGGAAAAACGCCGCGGAAGGTCGTACAGAAAGGAGAACGGTATGGAGAATCAGAGAACGTATAATTTGAGGGGGCTGCTGCTTGTCTTTTGGGGGATGCTGCTGGAATTTCTAATCTGCGGAATCGGAGGCGCAGTCAGCTCCGTTGTTTCAAACACTATGGGAGAGGGGATTTCATCAGGGAATCTGGCCACAGTAATTCTGGTGATCGCCGTCCTGGTTTTCACTCTGATGATTATCGCGGGACTCAGCAGGGTCAAGAGTTATTCGGACAAGTTCCGAAAGGCGAGAAATTATTATATCTGGAATATTCTGCTGGCGCTTCTGGCAGGCGCGGTCGTGTTCGTCGGCGCATTCCTGATCCTCGGTTCGATGGATGATAACGGCAATACCACGATGCCGAAGGAAACAGGGCTGGTCATTGTCACTGTCGCAGTCGTTTTGTCGGTGATTTCCGCTGTCATCCACATCCTCTGCATCAAGAATCTGATGGGCGGCTGTGCGCAGATCGCTATGGCTCATGAAGAAAAAAAATATTCCAGAAAATGCACCCGCACATGGGTGGAATATGTGGTTCTGACGGTAGCTGCCGTTGTCCTGGGTCTCATGGCGCTGATCTCCGGGGGGAAAGGGCTGATTCAGTCCATCAGTGAACACGGCGGTACGATCCGGAACATTTCTGATATGGCCGGGAATATGGATAACGCATTGATTCTTATAGGAGGGGCGATCCTCTGCATGATCCTTCTGGTTGTCGTGTACATCGGTGCGATTGCGAGAGTGCATGGCACGTACAGCCGGTTCAATAAAATTCCGCTTCCGGGACAGGAACCGGAAGAGACCGGAGCCGCTGCGGGAGCGACAATGCAATCCACGACCGGCGGAACAGTTACGCCTGCGCCCGCCGCGCCTGCAAGACCTGCGGCATCGGACGGAACCGTCGCGGCTGCGCAGAGACCGGCGCAGCCGCGGAAGGGACAGAGACCGGCGCAGCCGCGGCAGGGACAGAGACCGGCGCAGCCGCAGCAGGGACAGAGACCGGCGCAGCCGCAGCAGGGGCAGAGACCGGCGCAGCCGCGGCAGGGACAGAGCCCGGCGCAGCCGCAGCAGGGACAGAGCCCGGCGCAGCCGCAGAAAGGATCCGGGAAAGGAAGTCTGCCGGATCTGCCGGACATTCCGGATATTTCAGACGGAGAGGACGGAAAATAAATTGTGAAAAGCGGATGGGGGAATGACGACCTGCACATCCGCAGAAACAGTTCAAAAAAAAGCAGAGCCGCATCCTGCTGCCTCCCGGGAGGGAGGCGGTGATACGGTTCTGCCTTTTTCTATGTCTGCATTGTGTCTACATTGCGTCCCGGCTTTGTTCTCCACGGGAACCCCGGCGTGCAGCAGCCAGTCTGCCTGCGATGACGGCGATAACAGTGGTGACAAGCATATCCGGCAGGGTATTGCCGCAGAACAGATCCTTTGTCATCAGGAAACGATACAGAAGGAAGCCGATGAGCCAGATGGCCAGATTCCGCCAGTTAAACGCCGTGCTGCCTGAATCGGCGTGAAGAATAAAGAAATCAGCGATCATGACAGCAATCATCGGCGCGAATACCGATCCGATTAAATAGAGGAAGGATGTGATGTCATCCATAGGGAAGAGGATGGCACACACTGTACCGACGACGGCGACGATGACAGCACAGATTTTTCCATTGATTTCAGAGCGGATGGACACCGCGGAAATTCCGGCAGAGTACGCGTCCATGAAGGTCGTGGTGACGGTGGAAAAAACGATAATCAGCAGACCGGCGACGCCTAGTCCCGCCTTCAGCATGATCTGAGAAATATCATAGGTTCCGGTGAAAATCGCCGCACCCATTCCGATCAGGTACATCCAGCAGCTTACCAGCCCGTAGGTCACGGCGCTTCCCAGCGTTGCAGCGAAGGTTTTTTCGGCCTCGCGGGTATAATCGCTGATAAGAGGAAGCCAGGAGAGGGGCATGGCTACAGCGAGCTCCACTGCTGCACCGAACGTGATTCCGTCCGAGATGGAGTATCGGCTGCTGCCGCCGCTGAAGAAGATGACCTTGCAGAGAACAAGAGTCAGAATAAACAGCGCCGTCATTGTAATTACGTTGATTTTTCCCAGATTTGTAATACCGATGAACAGCCACAGACAGATCAGGGCGCCGATAATCAGGCACCAGACCCAGGCGCCGGTTTTCAGCACGGCATTCGCCGACAGCGCGCCGTCATAAATCATAATCGCAGTCCATCCCACCAGCTGCAGGACGTTCAGAATCGCGAACAGCAGGCCGCCCCGGGCGCCGAAGCTCATCTTTGTGGTCTCCATCGCGCTGCGCCGCGTCCGCGCACCGATGTACCCCGCCAGAAACAGCAGAACGCACCCGATCAGATGTCCGGTCAGAATCGCTGCGATTCCGCGGGTCATGCCCAGAGGCGCAAAATAGGTTCCGGTCAGAATCTCGGCGATGGACACGCCGGCTCCAAACCAGATCAGTCCGTTTTCAAATATTGTAGTTCTCCGTTCCATCAATACTCTCCCTTCACTGCAAAGGCGTGATCCATCGGCCCGGATCCCTTCCCGAGATCCAGCATGGCCGACAGCGCGCCGGAAATATACCGTTTGGCGGCAGCCACAGACTCTGTCAGATCCCGGCCTTTCGCCAGGTTTGCGGCGATTGCGCTGGACAGAGTGCATCCGGTGCCGTGCGTGTTGGGATTGTCGATGCGTTTTCCGGGGAACCATTCCGCTCCCTCTGCACCATACAAAAGATCATTGGCGGCGTTCACGTCATGCCCGCCTTTGAGCAGTACGCAGCAGCCGAATTTTTCATAAATCAGGCGGGCCGCCGATTCCATTTCTGACGCATTCCGAATCTGTCCTCCTGACAGAACCTCCGCCTCCGGAATATTCGGCGTGATGACCGTCGCGAGCGGCAGAAGCCGCGCACACAGCGTTTCAATGGCATCGTCTGAAATCAGGCGTGCCCCGCTGGTGGCCACCATTACAGGGTCCACGACAATATTGCGGGCCTCGTATCTCGTCAGCCGGTCCGCGATAACCTCGATAAGATTTGATGCGGAAACCATACCGACCTTGACGGCGTCGGGGTAGATGTCCGTGAAAACGGCGTCCAGCTCCTCCGCCAGGAATTCCGGTGTGACGTTCATGATGTCGGTTACGCCGGTGGTATTCTGGGCGGTAAGCGCCGTGACAGCGCAGGTCGCGAAGACGCCGTTTACGGTCATGGTCTTCAGATCCGCCTGGATCCCGGCGCCTCCGCCGGAGTCCGATCCGGCGATTGTTAATGCGGTTTTTTTCTTCATTACGATTCTCCTTGCATTAATTTTATTGCGCGACGGAAAGTGGTGCCCCCGGTCCGCCGCGTGGTATTAACTTGTTTATCTCCGCCTTAGCAGCGAATCATCTGATTCAGCGGCTGACCATTTCGGAGACAGCCGCCTTCAGCCGTTTAGTGGCAGATTCGATCTCCGGCTGCCCGAAAATTGCGCTGATTACGGCAACACCGCAGATTCCGGAGCCGGCCAGTTCCATGACGTTCTGCTCGGTGATTCCGCCGATCGCGATGACAGGAATAGTGACGGCTTCACAGATTTTCCGGAGTGTTTCACGGGTAACCGGCCTGGCGTCGTCCTTGGAGCCGGTGGGAAAAACTGCTCCCACTCCGAGATAATCAGCGCCCCGCTGTTCGGCCGCAACCGCTTCCTCCACAGTGCACGCCGATACGCCCAGAATCCTGTCCGGACCGATTAACGCCCGCACATCGCCGGCCTCCATATCGCTCTGTCCCACGTGAATTCCGTCCGCGTCAATTTCCATGGCGAGTGAGACATCGTCGTCCAGAACAAAGGGAACGCGGTAGGCTCTGCACAGATCGCGGATCTCCAGAGCTTCTTTCCGGAATGCGTCGTGCTCCATATTTTTTTCCCGAAGCTGCACAAAGGTCACGCCGCCCCTGAGTGCGGCCTCAACCTGCTGGCGCAGGGTTTCCCGTCCGGTCCAGTGGCGGTCCGTCACTGCATAAAGCAGCAGATTTTCCTTATCGGATTTCATATTTCGCACCTTCTTCCAGCTGCTGCCCGTCCATATTACAGATTGCGTCGATGATGCGGTTACGGTAGGTGGAATTTCCGTCGCCCTCCTGCATCCGGCCCCATCCGATTTCACCGGCAAGTCCCATGGCACATACCGCTGCGGCTGTCGCCTCCAGAGGCGTCTGCGGGTTCGCCGCGAGGAACGCTGCAGTGATGCCCGAAAGCTGACAGCCTGTGCCGGTGATACGGCTCATTTCAGGACGTCCGTTGCGGATGACGAAGCAGCGTTTTCCATCGCTGACCAGGTCGATAGCCCCGGTGACGGCAATGATGCAGCCCGTTTCCGCAGCAATGCTCCGCACAAAATCCACGCCCTCGTCGACGTTGTGCTCTGTAATAGCGTCTGCGATGTCTGCATCCACTCCCCGAGTAGTACCTGAGCCTGTGGCGATGGTCCGGATTTCCGAGATGTTCCCCCGGATCACGTCGAATCTGATTTTGTTCATAAGGCCCCTGGCGGTTTCGGTGCGAAGCCTGCTTGCGCCTGCGCCCACCGGATCCAGAAGGATTTTGTGCCCGAGTTCTCCGGCCCGTCTGCCTGCCGCGTACATGGCCTCGATGCTCCGTCGGTTCAGCGTGCCGATGTTGATGTTCAGAGCGCCGCAGATAGAGGTGATATCCTCCACGTCCTCCGGCTCATCGCTCATGATGGGACTCGCCCCGCACGCCAGAATCGCGTTGGCAACATCATTTACAGTAACGTAATTGGTGATGTTGTGTACGAGGACTGATCCCGCTCTGAGATTGTCAAACTGTTCTTTTAACATAATGATTCCTTCCTGCGACAAAAAACCGGGCCTTCTGCGGCCCGGTGAATTCCCTTTTGTTTCCCTACGTTGGCATTATCCAAATCAGGTTACGGGTCAAAGCTGCCGCTTACTCTCAGCCTGCCTGTGCAAGCTCCCCCTTGTGGTTGGTACAATCCCATTATACACGGAAATTTCAAATGTGCAAGGGGCGGTATAGCGTATGAAACGGATTTATGATATAATAATCCCGTGCGGAAACGCGGCTGCCGATGTTTCGGAGACAGCCGCACCGCCTAAGTTATTTCAGCAAATGACGGAGACCGAAATTGAAACAATTCTATGTAAATAAACTGAAAAAAGATATGGAGATCATGGATTTCTTCATGGTCCGGATGATCGGAATCAAGATCGGATCGAATGGAAAGCAGTACCTTGATATCACGCTGGGAGACAAGACGGGCGAGGTTCACTCCAAGAAGTGGGATGTCAGCGAGGCGGAGGCGTCGTCTCTGAATGCCATAAAGGAGGGAGATCTAGTCAAGGTCAAGGCGACGGTGACGGAGTGGCAGAATCAGACACAGCTGCGGATCATGCGGATCCGGAAGGCCGTGCCTCAGGACGGCTGTGAGATCGCCGACTATATCAAAGCTGCGCCGGAACGTCCGGAGGAGATGTATGATTATATTTATAACGTGGCAGACGCCATGGCGGATCCGGATCTGCGCAGACTCTGCACCCGGGTGATGATGGATAACCGGGAGAGAATCATGTACTATCCGGCGGCCACCCGCAACCACCACGCAGAGTATGCGGGGCTTCTGTTCCATATGAAGAGGATGCTCATGACAGGGCTCAGGGTCTGCGAGGTTTATACGGATCTGGATCGCGATCTTGTGGCGGCAGGCGTTATCGTTCACGATATACAGAAGCTCTTCGAGATTGAATCCGATCACAACGGCGTTTCGCCGGGATATTCCTTTGAGGGACAGTTGCTGGGACATATCGTGATGGGTGTCAAATATCTTGACGAGCTGACCGGGGAACTCGGATTTCCGAGGGAAAAGGCTCTGATGCTGGAACACATGGTTTTGTCCCATCATTACGAGCCGGAGTACGGAAGCCCCAAAAAGCCTTTGTTTCCGGAGGCGGAGGTGCTTCACTATCTGGATATTCTGGATGCACGGCTTTTCGATATGTTCGACGCACTGGCTCCCGCGGAGCCCGGAACCTTTTCCGACCGTGTCTGGACACTGGATAACCGCAGGCTGTACAAGCCTTCCACGGCGCCGCGGCCGGAGGAAACGGAGAGCGGGGAATCCGCAGCAGCGGGGAATCCGGAGACCGGACAGGGAAAAGCGCATCCGGGAAGTGGCGTAACCCGTCCAAAGGCGTCGAGGGAGCGAATGGAGGATCGGGATACTGCGATCGGCAGAGCGTTGAAGGCGGCGCAGACGGAAATGAAACTGTAAAACCGGTGTCTGTAAGGGTAGGACAGGCAGCGGTCAGCAAAATATATCAAACGAGGAGGATGGATCATTGATCAAGTTCGACAAGGATGTTCACGGGGCGATGAAGACGCTGGAGAAGGAGGGCTTCGAGACCTACGTGGTCGGCGACTGTATAATCGAATGGGCGTTGGGTGAATCTCCCTGGGAATGGGATATGGTGACAAAGGCAGATCCGGAGACGATCCGGAAGATCTTTCCGGAGGCGGAGGTCGAAGATGAGAGAAACGGAATCTTTCGTCTGGATTTCACCTATGAGGAGGAGGACGAGTTCGGAGAGACCTCGGTGAAGGGTTCGACCTGCGATATCGCGACGATGGAGGGTACGATTGAAGAGGAGGTGTCCGGCTACGGCTTCACTGCGGCCGCCATCGCAGACAACCCGGAGCGTACTCTGGTGGATCCGTACGGCGGAATGGAGGATATCAGGAACCGGCTGCTGAAGACGGTGAAAGATCCGGATGAGCTGTTTCGTGAAGAGCCGATCCGCATGATGCAGGCGATGCGCTATGTTTCCCAGTACGGATTCGATTTGCAGAAGGGTATGGCGGACGCCATTGTGCGGAATTGGCGCCAGCTTCTAGATCACCCGGTCGGACCCATCCGGCAGGAGTTGGAGCTTGTGCTGACCGGGAACAATACCGGAAAGGCTCTGAATATGATGGCGGATACCGGGCTTATGGCGGCCGTCTACGGTGAAGAGGTCGCCCGTAAGATGAGTTCCGGAGAGGGACAGCAGTTTGTCACACTGTGTGAGAATATTGACAAAACCAGGCCGGTGCGGCTCCGGAGACTCGGCCTCTTTTATACGGTTCTCAATGAAAAGAGAGGACTTGCGGCGATTGAGCGCATGAATTTCGATCAGGCGACGGAAACGAGACTGAAGGAAGCGATGACAGAACTTCTGAAGGTCACATTCCTTTCCAATACGCAGGATCTGAAGCGATATATATATGAAAACGGCTATCAGAAATACAATTATCTTCACAACCTCACGAAGGCTCAGCGTATCGTCTATGATCATCCTGCCATGAAGATCGAGGCCAGAAATGCACTGCTGAAGGCGGTGCAGGAAAATAACGAACCGATCTTTGTGGAGGATCTCTGCATCGACGGAAACGATATCATGGAGGCAGGAATCACCGACGAGCCGGAGAAGGCCGAGGAACTTCTGCATCTCGTGGTTGCCAAGGTGCATCAGGATCCGCGGAACAACGACCGGAAGTATCTTCTGAAAATGGCGAAGAAATACAGCAAGAGCAAGCTCAGCGCCAACAGCCGCTACGTACACTGGCTGCGGTAGAGCGCGGAAGAGCAGGCGGATCCGGCGACGGAGCCGCGGGACCGGGAGAGTATGGAAACAAAAAAAGGCGTACTGACAGAGATTATATTTCATAATGATGAAAACGGGTACACGATTGCCGACATGGAGACAGACGATGAACTTCTGACGGTTGTGGGAAATCTTTCTTCTGCGGCGAAGGGCACCTGTCTGGAACTTACCGGAACATTCAAGAATCATCCGCGTTACGGAGAACAGTTTGTATTCACTGAGGCGAGGGAAGTTCTGCCCACCACCCGCGCCGGCATCGAAGGTTTTCTGGCTTCGGGGATCATTAAGGGGATCGGTCCCAAGACAGCGGGAGCGATTGTCGCGAAATTCGGGGAAGAGACACTGCAGATTATTGAAAAGCAGCCGGAACGGCTTTGTGAGGTTCCGGGAATCGGATCGAAGAAAGCCGATGTCATTGCGGCGTCTTTTGCGGAGCACCGGGAGTTCGCGGATGTGAGTCTGTTCTTCCAGGGTTACGGCGTGTCTGCCGCGCAGACGCTGCGCCTGTACAAGGGCTATGGAAAGGATGCGGTTTCCCTGATTCAGGAGAATCCGTACCGGCTGGTGGACGAACTGTACGGCTTCGGGTTCCGGCGGGCGGACGATGTGGCCGCCCGGATGGGCGTGGCATCGGACAGTCCGTTCCGGATTCAGAGTGGGATACGATACGGACTGATGAGTTACGTCAGTGACGGGAGCACATTCGTTCCACAGGAGGTTTTGTGCGAGAAGGTGGCACAGATTCTGGAACTCACCCGGGAGCAGGTGAAGGATGAGCTGGTGAACATGGCATTTACCGGCGACGTGCAGCTTGATACCATACGGGATGAGCCGGTGGTTTATCTTTACAGCTATTACCTTGCAGAACAGAAAGTATGCCGCAATCTCGTCGCCATCGCCCACGGAGACCTGAAGGCTCCGTCCGTCGATATAAAAAAGAGCATTGAAATGACGGAGACAGCCACAGGACTACGCCTGTCGGAGAAACAGAAATCCGCAGTGCTTCGCGCCGTGACCTCCGGAATTTCAGTAATTACCGGGGGCCCGGGAACCGGAAAAACTACGATCATCAACACGATCATCAATGTCTTTGAGGAAAGTGGTTTCAATGTGGCGATTGCTGCTCCCACAGGACGCGCCGCAAAACGGATCACAGAAACCTCCGGCCATTACGCTTCCACGATTCACCGGCTTCTGGAATATTATTATTCGGAAGGCATGGATGAAATGCAGTTCGGAAAAAACGCAGAGGATCCGCTGGATTACGATGTGGTCATCATCGACGAAGCTTCCATGATCGATCTGCTTCTGATGCAGAGCCTGACAGAGGCGATCCAGCCCGGAACCCGCCTGATTCTGGTAGGAGACAGCGATCAGCTGCCGTCCGTCGGGGCGGGGAATGTTCTTACGGATATCATCGAAAGCGGCATGATTCAGACCTCACGTCTGACGGAGATCTATCGGCAGGCAGAGGAGAGCATGATTGTAGTCAATGCCCACCGCATCAATCACGGGGAATATCCGACGCTGAACGGAAAAGACACGGACTTCTTTTTCATGGAGCGGAGCAGCGAGAAAGAGATGCAGAGGCTGATTACCGAACTCGTTACGCGGCGGCTTCCTGCGTATTATGGAGTTGATCCTGTCGGGGAAATTCAGGTGCTTTCACCGACAAAGAAAGGTCTGGTGGGCACTGTGGAACTGAACAGCGTTCTGCAGGAGGCCTGCAATCCGGCATCGCCGGATGCCGCAGAAAAGAAATTCGGAGACCACGTTTTCCGAACCGGCGACAAGGTGATGCAGATCCGCAATAATTACCAGATGGAGTGGAAGATTCCCGGCGTCGCTCAGAGCGGGCAGGGCGTGTTCAACGGGGACGTGGGCTTCATCCAGGCGATTGACAACGAGTACGGCAGCCTCACGGTACTGTATGACGATGAACGGTTTGTGCAGTATGATTTTTCTCAGCTGGATGAACTTGAGCTGGCTTATGCTGTGACGGTGCACAAAAGTCAGGGCAGTGAATTTCCTGTCGTCATCATGCCGGTTTCCTGGTTTCCACCCATGCTGGCGACCAGAAATCTGCTCTATACTGCGGTGACCCGCGGTAAGCGGATCGTTGTTCTCGTGGGATCAGAGAACCGGATGTGCGCCATGATTGATAACGACCGAATCCGCCTGAGGTATTCCGGTCTGCAGGATCGGCTCGGGAGGATGATGGAATTTGAAGAGACTGACACCGGGAAGGAGGAACTCGTGTGGGACGATCGGGACGTTTAACGCCGGCGGGAGCGCGGGCGTTTGTGGAATCGGTTCTGGATCTGATCTACCCGCCGTCGCTGTATTGCAACTGCTGTGGAAATCTGATCGACGAAACCAGAACGTATAATCTTTGTGATCACTGCATCCGGCATATCCGATGGGATCAGGATCCGCCGAGGGAGCGGGACGGGATGCGGACGCTACGCTGTGCGCAGTACGGAATCTATGAGAGGACACTGATTTTTTCCTTAAAATACAACGGGCACAAATATATCGCGAGAGATATTGCGGAAATGATGCGGGATAGGCTTGAGGCTGCCGGCATCTTTTTTGATGTCATCGTACCTGTTCCGATGAATCCAACGAAGGAGCGGGCGCGCGGATTCAATCAGGCGGCGCTGATCGCGAAGCATCTCGGCAGGCTTACGGGCGCGGATTCTGTTCCCGGAGCACTGCGAAGAACGAGAGACACCCGGCCGATGCGCGGGCTTTCGCCGACGGAGCGGGAGGAAAATATTCGAGGAAGCATTGAGCCTGACATGGAGACCGCGGAAAGAATTCGCGGGCGAACGGTATTGCTGCTGGACGATTTCTACACTACCGGTGCAACCGCTCTGGAATGCAGAAAGGCGCTGATGCACGCAGAGCCGGCAGATGTGATTTTCATCGCGTTCGCAGCAAAATACTGATGGTTCTGCGTTTATGCAATTGCTTGATTTTTTATATATGAGAGTGTAATATAGGTAAGCGAAATAAATGCACTGAATATGGAGGTGGTGTCAATTTATAAAAAAGTAAAGATGTATATCTTAGTTGGCTTAATATTAACTGCAGTTGTGGCAGGTGCAGCGTTCTGTGCTAACCAGCAAAAGGGAGAAATAATTTCAATATCAAAGCGTGAACTTAACGAAATGATTAATTCAAAAGGAACATTTTACGTTTATGTGGGGAGACCTAATTGCCCAGACTGTCAGGAATTTTATCCAGAATTTGAAAAGAGTGTCCACGACAAGGGTATTACAATCTATTATTTTAATACCAAAGTAAAAGTCAGTCAGAAAAGTGAAATGAGTGAATATGTTAAATCAATGGGTATTAATGAAATCCCAGCGATACTGGAAGTCAATAAAGGCAGGATTGTCACGGTGTATGATGGACAAATCGATAATGACATGAAGAAATTTTATGAAAAATGTAGGGAGAATTAGACATGGAAAAAGTGTTTGGTAAGAAAAGCAGAATGTTATCTCTTTTGATAGTCCTCCTTCTGTTGTTTGTAACAACAACAGAAGGATTTGCAATCACTGCAGAAAGTGAGGAGGAGAAAGCCTGCGAAAAGCAGGCACAGATAATTGAAAATATGACGTCGAAGAACTTGGTCAATGATGACGTATATGAAACAAAGAATGCTTTTATAGCAGATGGCTATTCTTCTGAAATTATTATACCTAAGGATGGTGATGATGTGATCGAACTAAATGACGGTGAAGGCGAAACACTAGAATTTAGATTACCGGAGGAAGCAAAAGGAACCAAAGGGTTGTTGTCTGAAAGTGGTATGATGGTTTATAATTGTGAGAAAGATGTTTCAGTAGCTGTGCAGCCACTGACGGAGCAAGTTGGGGACGAACAGATTGATAGCGTGAGAGCCCTAATTACTATATCAAAGGAAACGGCTCCGCATGAATATGATTTTGAATTTGATCTTCAAGATGGTGAGAAACTTGTCACGGCCAAGGAGTATTTGGGCGCTGACTATGATACAGGAGAAGCCTATGTGGTTGATTCTGATAATCAGATTGTATCAGTTATTGATCCTGCTTGGGCAAAGGATGCAAATGGAAACTCAATTAGTACTCATTATGATGTGAGAGGAAATTCATTAATTCAAATTGTGAATTTTGACGAGAATACTGCTTTTCCTGTGGTTGCAGATCCCACTGCGTGGCAAATCACAAAATGTGCCGGAGCAATTGGATGGGTGGTGGGTTCTACAGTTTTTGCTGCAGCTAAAATAGCAAAAATAAAAAAATACATTAAAGCCTTGGGTGGCGTGAAAAAAAGTGCAAGCAAACTGATTGGAATTATAAAGAAGGCGAAAGCTATAGCAAAGAAGCATAATACTTCAACGGTCAAAGTATTAAGAAGGGCGAAGTACTCAAAAGAACTGTGGGAAGGCGTAGGAAAGACACTTATGAATTTTGGGGCGGCAGTGCTTGGGATAGATGCAGTAGTTGATCAATGCTCGTTTTAAATGAGGGGGTCGTGTGCGATGACTAAGAGCAGTTCATTAAAATTCGGTATGGTTCTTTTATTTTTGGTTTCTGTTGTATGCGCTATTATAATACAACTTGAACCACTAAGATTTATTTTTACGGCAGTAGCATTTCTGATGCTTGGATTTTATAATACAATTGAGCATAGAACTGATAAGAAAAAAGGATCGTTATATTTTTCAGTTATGTTTTACTGCTTTAGTTTATCAGCTATGGCTTTTGCGGGGATGTCTATGATAATCGGATAGCGATATAAATTAAAAAATAGAATTAATACTCTACTCTTGTGGTAAAGCGACAACTGCAGAGTAGAGTTTTTGTTTCAAAAGAGCAATTTTATACTTAACTCGGTGGATAATTTTAATTGGGAGAGTAGATAGATGCATCATTATATCATTCGCCGACGATTTCTACACTACCCTCCAACCGCTCTGGAATGCAGAAAGGCGCTGATGCACGCAGAGCCGGCAGATGTGATTTTCATCGCGTTCGCGGCAAAATACTGAAGGTACTGCGGCGAAATACTGAAGGTTTTCCGTTGAAACGAGGCGCGTTTACTGATATACTTGGAATTAACGTTTCCGGGGTCTGTGGTTGAAAATCCAGGCCAGGCGCGGGCGAAGGGATCCACGTAAACCGCCGCGGAAGGCGGCGACTATCATGGCGCGCTCTAGATGTAAGTCCTCGGTAAAATACCGGTCAAGGCGAGTGTGGGGGCAAAGACCAGGTCAGCCCGGAGACGTTTTTCTTATTTCTCAGAGGGACCCGCGAGGTGATTCAGGAAGGCAGGAATGCGGAAATGAAATGGAAAACGCCGGAAAAAAGACCTTATTACAGCAAGTACAGACAGATTGACATCCGAAGCGGACAGGGGTGGTATGAGTGCTACGAACTTCCGGGGGATGTGTACGCCGTCTGCGAACCGCAGCATCTGCAGGAGGTCAACGTTTTCCTTATTTTCGGGGAAACCCGCGTGCTGATGCTCGATACGGGAATGGGAATCTGTGACATCCGGCCGGTCATCGAGGAACTTGTCACGCTGCGCTGCGGGGCGCAGGCCGAAGATATGCTGGACAATCTGATTGTCGTGAACTGCCATCTTCATTTTGACCACACCGGAAACGCATGGAGGTTTCCGGAAATCGTGACTGCGGATGTTCCGATTGTGCGCAGGCAGGCCAGAGAGGGAGTTCCCCATGAGCCTCTGGCGAATCAGGCCGATGAGGATATGTTCCTGTTCGGCTATCCGAAGGGCTTTGTTCCGGAAGACTACTGCATACGGCCTTATCATATCCGGTGCTGTGAGGACGGCCACCGGTTCCGGCTGGGCGGGCGCGAGGTGGAATTCATCACGACTCCCGGTCATACAGAGGATCACGCGATGCTGTACGATCACCGGGACGGCATTCTCTTCGCAGGGGATATGATTTACTTCGGTGCGATTTACGTTCAGTTCGACAACGAGATCCTGGGGCATTCCGACATACAGGAATACATCGATTCACTGGAGAAGGTGAAACGCCGCTGTCCGGACATGAGGAGCATCTATGTTTCGCATAACGATTTTATAACGGATCTGAGTGCGATCGACAAAATCAGGGATGCGCTGATTGCAGTGCGGGACGGCGAGGCAGAGGGTGAGCCGCTTCGGGATGAGAAATACGGGTATTACGGAGATCCCCCCACGATGCGGCAGTACTGGTTCGACGGATTTTCTGTTGTGGCCGGGAAATAAAAGGCTTTCCGTTGCGGGAAGTTTTTCGCTATGATATAATAATGTTGACCGGAAATATTGATTTCGGGTCTGCATATAAAAGCGCTTCAGCAATCATGCGGAAGCGGAAAGGAAGGTCACATATGAAGGTAAACATCACAGGGAAGAATTTTAACACGTATGATCGCCTGCAGGAGACCGTGGAAAAGAAACTCGACAAGCTCGACAAGTATTTTTCAGATGAAGCGACAGCTAAAGTCGTTTTGTCAAAAGAGAGGGGAAGAGACAAAATTGAGGCAACGATCAACGCCAAGGGCGCTGTGTTCAGAGCGGAGGAGGTTACCGATGACATTTACGAGGGAATCGACCTGGCGGTAGACAAGCTGGCCAGCCAGATGTCTAGATTCAAAGGAAAACTGAGGAAACGCTATAACGACAATAAAGCTCTGAAGTTTGAATTCATGCCTGAACCGGAGACGGAAACGGAGGAGGCGAAAGTCGTCAAGGCCAAGAAATTCCAGCTGGAGCCCATGTCCGAGGACGAGGCCGTCCTGCAGATGGAGATGCTGCAGCACGATTTCTTCGTATTCCTGAATATGGAGACGGACAGCGTTAATGTCGTATATAAGAGAAAAGACGGAAATTACGGATTACTGGAGACAACCTATTGATCTCTCAGTTCCGTATTGACGGATAAAATGCAGGGGCCGCCCACCGGACCGATGATGCTTCATCGTCCGGTGAGCGGCCCTTTCTGCGTGTGCGGCGTGGCCGTGATGTGGTGCGGCGCGGCTGACGGCATTACAGCGGCTGCAGCGTTCGCAGAGTCTCGCTGCCGGAGCGGCATACTATTTGTCCCGGTCTCCGAGCACTGTTTTGGCATGAACAACGACGGAACGGTCGTAACAGCGGAACATGTCATCAACTCCCGCGGGCGCGGTTTTTTGTGTAAGAAGAGAGACGACAGGGACGATCAGCAGTGAGACGATCATGGATAACACGCCGGAGTACAGGGAATTCTGGAAGAACCAACGGAGGACGGGGCCGGCCGGAGTGAAGAGCCCCAGGGAGATGCAGAGCTGGAGCAGCATCATAACCGTTCCGAATCCGAAGGCGGTCAGTACAGACGCGCGGGTGGTTTTTTTCCAGTAGAGTCCGTAGAGGAAGGGAGCCAGGAAGGAGCCGGACAGGGCGCCCCAGGAGATCCCCATAAGCTGCGCGATGAAGGTGATCCTCGAACGGGCCTGTACGATGGCAATGACTGCCGAAATGACGATGAAAACCGCGATGAAAATCCGCATGACAGTCATTTTCTGTGCCTCGCTCATTCTGTTCCCGCGCAGCGGATCGATGAAGTCCAGCGTCAGTGTGGAGCCGGAGGTCAGCACCAGTGAGGACAGGGTGGACATAGACGCGGACAGCACGAGAATCAGAACGACGCCAATCAGGATATCCGGAAGGCCGGAGAGCATGGTCGGAATGATGCTGTCCATTCCGTTTGACTGCACCTCCTGCTCCGTGGTGAACAGGTGTCCGAAGCCGCCGAGAAAGTAACAGCCTCCAGCCACGATGATGGCGAAAAATGTCGACACGATGGTGCCGGTTTTGATGCTGCGCTCATTGTCGATCGCATAGAATTTGCTGATCATCTGCGGAAGTCCCCAGGTGCCGAGCGAGGTGAGGAGAACGACAATCAGCAGATACAGCGGCTGCGGGCCGAAAAAAGATACGTAGGCGCCCTTCATCACAGGTGAGCTCACTTCCGACATTTTTACCAGCGAACTCATGAACCCGCCGTTCTGCGCGAGAACCGCGAGGATGACCGCAACGATGCCGGCCAGCATGATCAGTCCCTGGATGAAATCGTTGATGGCTGTGGCCATATAGCCTCCGGCGATAACATAAACTGCGGTCAGCAGAGCCATGACGATGACGCAGATGGAATAAGCCACGTTGAAGGCCATGCGGAACAGTCGGGACAGTCCGTTATACAGCGACGCCGTATAGGGAATCAGGAATACAAAGGTGATGAAGGAAGCCAGAACCTTCAGCCGTGCGGAGCCGTATCGCTGTCCGAAAAATTCCGGCATGGTGCGGGAACCCAGATGCTGCGTCATGATGCGTGTCCGTCGGCCCAGGATGACCCAGGCGAGGAGAGAGCCGATAAAGGCGTTGCCCAGACCGATCCAGGTGGAGGCGACCCCGAAATTCCAGCCGAACTGGCCTGCGTAGCCTACAAAGATAACTGCGGAAAAATAGGATGTGCCGTAGGCGAAGGCGGTGAGCCATGGCCCGACGGAGCGTCCTCCCAGAACAAAACCGTTCACGTCGGTACTGTGCCGGCGGCAGTAGAGGCCGATGGAAATAAACACAGAGAAAAAAGCGATCAGCAGGACTGTTTTGATTATCATATGATGGAACCTCCGATATCGTTGAAACCTGACGGTTCGGCGGACACGGAGTATCCGTGCAGGCCGATTTTTCAATTATACCGAATTCACGGGGAGACTGTCAATGCAGAGAAAGGAATTATTCCACACCCTGCACAATATCTGATTCCGCACAAACTATCCCCACAGATACCTTGATATTTTGTGCCGTTTCATATACAATTAAATGGGTTGAGTAGAAGGGGATTTTTTATGCATGAGTTGCAGACATTTTTCACAAACACAATATACAGCATCGGATGGAATGATGCTCTGGACATTGCAATTACAACCTTTGTGCTTTACAAGATACTGGAATTCATCAAGGAAACCAGGGCGCAGCAGCTGGTTAAGGGGCTCGCTGTTTTGGTTATCGCCTATTTCCTGTCGGGGATCCTGAATCTTCATGTGGTTCACTGGTTTCTGGGCGGCGCATTCACCGTCGGCCTGTTCGCACTGGTCGTGCTCTTTCAGCCGGAGTTGCGGCGCGGTTTGGAATATATGGGCAGAAGCAAGCTTTTTCATGCCCGCCTGGTTACTCAGGTGGACAAAGATAAGGCCAAGTTCATCTGCGATGAAATAGCAGACGCGGCTATGTCCTTCTCTGCCAGCAAGACCGGCGCTTTGATCGTATTTGAGCGTGAGATTACGCTGGAGGATATCGCGGAAACGGGAACCCTTATTAATGCGGAAATTTCGGAAGAACTGCTGGGGAATCTTTTCTACGAGGGATCGCCGCTGCACGACGGTGCGGTCATCATCCGCGGAGACAAGGTTTATGCGGCAGGCTGCGTGCTCCCTTTGACAGATAATAAAAACCTGAATAAAAGTCTCGGAACAAGGCATCGGGCAGGCATCGGAATCACTGAGAACTCCGACGCCCTGACCCTGATCGTCAGCGAAGAGACCGGAATCATTTCCATTGCACAAGAGGGGAAAATCACCCGGTTCCTGGACAAGAAGAGCGTGGAAAAGATTTTGTTCAACCTTTTCATCACAGAAGAGGAGGACAAAAAAATCTCCAGGCTCGGAAGGCTGGGAAACCGGCTGGGAAGGGGGAAGCATGCTTCAAAGTAAAAAAGGCAACCTGATTATCTCCCTGATCCTGGCGCTCATCCTCTGGTTCTATGTGGTAGGAGAGATGAATCCGACGACGAACAAGACCTACCGTAATATCCCGATCACACTGACCAATACACAGACGCTGCAGGATAACGGAATGGCGGTCGTCAGCACCAGCTCTGAAAAGATGAGTATTACCATCACCGGAAAGCGCAGCGCCGTCAACAAAGTACGATCTGCCGATATTTCCGCAACAGTGGACGTTTCAGAGGCCGCGGCCGGAAACAATCAACTGAGGGTCAACATCAGCGTCCCCAACAGCGTGGATGTGAAGGATCAGAGTCTGAACCGCATTACGGTCAACGTGCAGAAACGGATCAGTGCCAGCAGGCCGGTACGTATTCTGTACAGCGGAAGCGGAGGGGCGAATACTGAAGCGACAACGACCTCAGTGGATCCAAAGCAGGTCACAGTCAGCGGAGCCAGATCGCAGGTGAATAAGGTATCCTACGTGAAGGGGCTGGTGAACGTTTCAGACATAAAAACCAGTGAAACTGTGATTTCCGCCAGACTGACGCCGGTAGACGCCGACGGAAATGAAGTGAGCAACGTAACCCTGTCACAGAACAGAGCGAATGTAAAAACCGTTCTATACTATACAAAGAAGGTGGCACTGACCGTGCCGGTCAAGGGTGAGAACAGCGGGGACTATAAACGGACGTGGAAGGCTCCGTCCACTGTTGTAATTAAAGGGGACAGGAATGCAATTGATAAAATCAGCAGCGTGACAGCGAAAACCATCGACCTGTCCGATGTGTCGGAATCCGCCACGCTGAAAATAGAGCCGAATCTGCCGGACGGAGTGGAATTGGCGGATACCTCTGACAACCTTACGATGAAGGTTACGGTGAAGGGATCATCAGCCGGGAACACCGGCATCTCCAAGACATTTTCTATCAGCGGCAAGAAGGTGGAACTCAGCGATGTGGACAATGATCTGAATGCCAGCATCACGACAGGCACGGTGCGGGTCACTGTTACGGGAACAAAAAATCAGATGTCAAGGATTGATTCCGGAGATATCAGAGTGTCTGCAAGCTGTGACGGTCTGAACGAGGGAACGCACAGCGTGAGTGTTAAGGCTTCCTGCGGAAAGGACCACAACGGAATAGCGGTGACTCCGGCGCAGATTACGGTTATTCTGACAGATAAAAGCAATTAAGCGGAGGAGGAATTCATGGGAAGATTATTCGGTACGGATGGAGTAAGAGGCGTCGCCAATTCCGAGCTGACGCCGGAACTCGCTTTTAACCTTGGAAAAGCAGGGGCGTCAGTGCTGGGAGAATCCAGGAAAAACCCGATGATCATCATCGGAAAAGATACGCGTGTTTCCGGCGATATGCTGGAGAATGCTCTGACGGCGGGAATCCTCGCCGTCGGAGGCAATGTGATCAAGGTGGGCGTGATTCCCACGCCTGCGGTAGCTTATCTGGTTCGTCACTACGAGGCACAGGCCGGCGTCGTGATTTCCGCATCGCATAATCCGTTTGAATATAACGGAATCAAATTCTTCAACAGTGAAGGCTTCAAGCTGGACGATGCGATTGAAGAGAAAATCGAAGATCTGATCATTCGCGGAATCGATCCAAACGCCCATATGACGGGAGAAGCGCTGGGCACCTGCATGGAAGGTGAGGAGAACGCCATGGAGATCTACCGGCGCTACCTTCTCTCCACAATTGACGTGCGTCTTGACGGCATGACTGTCGTCATGGACTGCGCCAACGGTGCGTCCTACAAGGTCGCTCCCCGGGTTTACCGGGATCTGGGCGCACGGGTGATTCCCATCGGCTGCTCGCCGAACGGCGTCAACATCAACGATCATATCGGCTCCACCCACCCGGAGAAACTGCAGCAGAAGGTCCGGGAAGAGCATGCGGATATCGGACTCGCTTATGACGGAGATGCGGACCGTCTGATTGTGGTGGACGAAAACGGCGAGGTGATTGACGGAGACAAAACCATCTGCATTTGTGCCCGGATGCTGAAGGACGACGGAAAACTGGCGAAAAACAAAGTCACGGCGACAGTCATGAGTAATCTCGGATTTCATAAATACATTGAGAAAATGGGCGCGGACGTGGACGTTACCGACGTTGGGGACCGCTATGTGCTGGAAGCCATGCTGAAGAGCGGATGTGTAATCGGTGGAGAACAGTCGGGACATATTATTTTCAGAGATTATTCGACGACAGGCGACGGTGCCGTCTCGTCCCTGCAGTTTATGAAAGCTCTGAAGCGTTCGGGCCGCAAGCCTTCAGAACTTGCGGCGGAGATTACTTTGTACCCGCAGGTGCTGGTCAACGCACGGGTCACCGGCGAGGGCAAGACTTTGTACAAGAAGGACGAAGAAGTGCTTCGCGCGGTGGAGATTATTGAAGAGAAGATGGCCGGAGACGGCCGTGTACTGATCCGACCCTCCGGGACGGAGCCGCTGGTCCGGATTATGATCGAGGGTCGGGATAAAGACGCCATTTCAGAGATGGCGCAGGCGCTGGCAGATCTGATCAGCAGCAAATACGGAAAATGACGGAGGAAATCATATATGTGTGGAATTGTAGGATATACGGGACATGAAGAAGCCTGCGGGATTATCATCGACGGACTGAAAAGACTGGAATATCGCGGCTATGACTCGGCCGGAATCGCACTTCAGCAGCAGGGAGAGTTGGTTGTCCGGAAGAAAAAGGGAAAAATCGCAGATCTGGAGAAATTCATCGGATCCGAGAAACTGACCGGAACGACAGGGATCGGACATACCCGCTGGGCGACACACGGTGCACCTTCGGATGTGAACGCTCATCCTCATACGAGCTCTGATGGAAGAATCGCAGTGGTTCACAACGGAATCGTGGAGAATTATGTGGAACTCCGGCAGAAGCTGGCGGAAGAGGAGAAAATTGAATTCCGCACCGAAACTGATACGGAGGTCATTGCGCAGATGATCGGCGTCAATTACCGGAAAAACGGCGGAAACTTGGAAGATGCGGTGTACGATGCGGTGCAGGAGATGCGGGGTGCGTATGCCATCGGCGTCATCGCTGCCGACACGCCGGACCGGATCGTGGCGTACCGTAAGGATGCACCCCTGATTGCCGGACTGGGAGGCGACTGCAAATTCATCGCTTCGGATATTCCGGCACTTTTGAAATATGTCAATGATATCTACCTGATTGAGAACGATGAGATGGTGGTCTGCACGCCGGACAGCATCCGGATTTATGACGAGAACCGCCGTCCGGTTCGCCGTGAGGTCATGAAGGTGAACTGGAGTATCGAGGATGCGGAGAAGGGCGGATACGAGCATTTCATGCTGAAGGAAATTCACGAGCAGCCGAAGGCCGTACAGGATACATTGCTGCGGCGTATCGATGACGACGGAAGGATCTGCCTTGACGGGATTTCTCTCACAAAGGAAGATCTGCAGAATATCACCAAAATCTATATCGTTGCCTGTGGAACGGCTTATCATGCGGGACTGATCGGGAAGTACGCTATTGAAAAAATGGCTCGGATTCCGGTGGAGATTGATGTGGCGTCGGAGTTCCGGTACAGAGACCCGGTCATCGATGAAAAGACTCTGTTCATCGCTATCAGCCAGTCGGGAGAAACCCTGGACACGCTGGCGGCGCTTCGGGAGGCCAGGAGCCACGGCGCACGGATACTGTCCGTCTGCAATGTGGTGGGAAGTTCTGTCGCTCGGGAATCAGACGATGTGTTCTATACCTGGGCAGGCCCGGAAATTGCGGTGGCGTCCACTAAAGCTTATACGACGCAGCTTGTATGCATGTACCTGATTGCCCTGTATCTGGGGGATCTTACCGGAAATATCTCCAGAGAATATTATGACCACATACTAGAGGAACTGCTGGCCATGCCGGATAAAATACAGCAGACGCTTGATAAGGCACCGGAGATTGAAGAACTGGCCAGACATCTTTATAACAGAACACAGGTATTCTTTATCGGACGCGGAGTGGACAGCGCTGTGGCGCTGGAGGGATCTCTTAAACTGAAGGAGATATCCTACATCAACTCCTTTGCCATCGCGGCCGGGGAACTGAAACATGGAACCATTGCTCTGATGGAGCCGGAAACCATCGTAATCGCCCTTGCTACACAGGATCGTCTGTTCGAAAAGATGTATTCCAACATCGTGGAGGTGAAGGCGAGAATGGCGCATGTCGTTTCCGTAGCCAAAGAGGGCAACGACAAAATTGAAGCTGAGAGCACAGAAGTGATCTACATTCCTCAGTGCGATGACGAGGTGACTCCGATTCTGACGGTGATTCCCCTTCAGCTGTTCGCATATTATGTGGCGAAAATTAAAGGAGAAGATATCGACAAACCCAGAAATCTCGCCAAATCGGTTACAGTAGAATAGAAATGAATCTGCCGCGAAGCAGACAGAGAGGGAACTGCCGCGGTGAAGTAAACAGAAGGAGAGAGCATGAAACAATACGATATTCGGGATATCGGTTTAGCGCCTGCTGGTCATACTAAGATCGAGTGGGTGCGTCATAACATGCCGCTGCTGGCGGATCTGGAGGAGGAATTTCGCAGGGACAGACCCTTTGAAGGCGTGAAGATCTCGCTGTCTGTCCATCTTGAGGCGAAGACAGCCCGACTCTGTCTGGCGCTGGCGGCCGGAGGCGCGCAGATGTTCGTGACCGGCAGCAATGTTTTGTCCACGCAGGATGATGTGGCGGCGGCGCTTGCGGAGGAAGGCCTTTCCGTTTTCGCGTATCATGGCGCCACACAGGAGGAATATGACCGGCACATTGAAATGTGTCTGTCCTGCAGCCCGAATATCATCATCGACGATGGCGGAGATCTTGTCGGAATGCTGCACACCGGGCGCCCGGATCTGGCGGAGGAGGTGTGGGGCGGCTGTGAAGAGACCACTACGGGTATTATTCGTCTGAAGGCGATGGAACGGGAAGGCATTCTGAAATTCCCGATGGTGGCGGTGAATGACGCTGCCTGCAAGCACCTGTTCGACAACCGCTATGGAACGGGCCAGTCTGTGTGGGACAGTATTATGCGGAACACGAATCTGATCATTGCGTCCAAAACCGTTGTGGTGGTCGGATACGGCTGGTGCTCCCGCGGAATCGCCATGCGTGCGGACGCGCTGGGAGCACGGGTAATTGTGACCGAAATTGATCCGGTAAAGGCGATCGAGGCGCGAATGGACGGCTATGAGGTCATGACCATGGCCAAGGCGGCTCCGCTGGGTGATGTTTTCGTGAGCGCCACAGGCTGCTGCAAGACTATTACGGTGGAGCACATGATGACGATGAAGGATCGTGCGATTCTGACGAACGCGGGACATTTCAACTGTGAGATCGACATGGATGCGCTGGAGCAGGCAGCAGTGGAGAAAAAGGAAACCAGAAACAACATCATGGGTTACCGGCTCCCCAACGGGAAATGGATCAATGTCATCGCGGAGGGACGGCTGGTGAACATCGCGGCCGCAGATGGCCATCCTGCGGAAATCATGGACATGAGCTTTGCGGTTCAGGCGCTTTCCGCACTGTATATCCGGGAGCATCACGAGGAACTGAGGAAAGGAGTCGTCGATGTCAGCGCAGAAATCGACGACCGCGTTGCGAGGCGCAGACTTGCGGCCTGGGGAATTGAAATTGATCGGCTGACAGATGAGCAGGAAGCTTACCTGAACAGCTGGAATGTATAAATTTTTAAGGACGGTGATCTTATGACATATGAAGAAATCAGAAAGCAGGCAGAGAATGCCGTTAGAGAGCTGCTTGAGACGGCGCGGACAGAAAAGGGTGATATCTTTGTGGTCGGCTGCTCTTCCAGCGAGATCAAGGGGGAGCATATAGGAAAGGGATCCGACATCAACGCCGCGAAGGCGGTTTATGAAGGGATATCCCCTGTTCTGAAGGAAAAGGGACTGTATCTGGCGGCTCAGTGCTGTGAGCATCTGAACCGGGCAATCATCGTGGAGAAGGAGGCCCTTCTTCCGGGGACGGAAATCTGCAATGTGGTGCCGCAGCTTCACGCGGGCGGGTCTTTCGCGGTGACTGTTTATGAAAACGCAGAGCACCCGGTGGCGGTGGAGCATATTCAGGCGGCGGCCGGCATCGACATCGGCGATACTCTGATCGGAATGCATCTGCGTCCGGTCGCGGTACCGGTTCGGATCGCGCAGAAGAGGATCGGAGAGGCCAACGTGGTCTGTGCGAGAACCCGGCCGAAATTCATCGGTGGAAGCCGCGCGGTTTACGATGACGCGCTGTCCGGCGGAGAGGTTCGCCGGTAGGGGGAGACTTCACTCAAAAGGAGAAAGGGGAACAGACGTGTTTTTCACAATACTGGTGTCGCTCGTTATTTTACTTTGCGGCCTGATTGTACCGATCATTATCGCAGTTCTGGTCTGTCAGGACGCACGGAAGCGGCAGGGCTGCACGCCTTGGCTCTGGGCGCTGATCGCCGTATTCACGCCGGGCTTTATCGGCGTGGTGATTTATCTGCTGGTGCGGCATGATTATCCGCTGAAACCGGAATATGTGGGGAGGCGGTATGAACAGCAGTATGACCGGGCGCCGGGCGAAGGATACGGGACTTCGGGTGAAGGTTATGCGCCGAACGGGGAAAACCGATACAGGGAGGAATACGATAACCGCGCTGTGCCGACCGGGCTCCCGACCTGGGCGAAGGTCGTCATTGTGGTTGCGCTGGTGCTGGCGGCGATCTTTTTCCTTACGCTTGCGCTGGGCATTCTGCAGTACATCCCGGACGGGAAGGCAATAACCGAAATCAGAATATAAGGAGCAGACTTTATGGATTATAACAGACTGGCGGAGCTTTTGTTTCCGCAGATACAGAAAACGCCGCAGGAGTATGAGGAGATGTACCCGCCGAGGACTCTGCCGGAGGGGGCCAAAGTAACCAGGCTGGGTCCCAGCCCGACGGGCTTCATTCATCTGGGAAATCTCTACGGGGCCTTTGCGGATGAACGGCTGGCGCACCAGTCCGGCGGAGTGTTTTACCTGCGGATTGAGGATACGGACGATAAGCGCTATGTGGATGGCGCGGTAGAGACTATTATTGACTCTCTGCGTTTTTTCGGAATTCAGTTTGATGAGGGCGCAACCCGCAGCGGAGATGTGGGAGACTACGGCGACTACACCCAGAGCCACCGTGGGCCGATCTATCAGTGCTTCGCAAAAAAACTTGTTTCGGAGGGAAAGGCGTATCCGTGTTTCCTCACTGAGCAGGAAATCGGAGAGATCCGGGCACAGCAAGAAGAAGAAAAGGTTACTCCGGGGATTTACGGCAGGTATGCCCGCTGCAGGGACTGGTCCTTTGAACAGGTGCAGGAGGCGCTTCAGGCCGGCAGATCTTATGTGATCCGGCTGAAGTCCGACGGGAGGGAGACCGTCTCTGAGAAATCCGGAGAAGATGCGACCGTTCGGCGCGTGGAGGTCGTCGACGCGATCCGCGGCAGACTGACCATGCCGGAGAATTTCATGGATACCGTGATTCTCAAAGCGACAGGGATTCCCACGTATCACTTCGCTCACGTGATTGACGATCATCTGATGCGCACGACACATGTGGTGAGGGGAGCGGAATGGCTGTCTTCTCTGCCGGTACACGTGGAACTGTTCGAGAAACTGGGCTGGGAGATGCCGGTGTACTGCCACACAGCGCAGCTGATGAAGCTGGACGAGCAGGGGAACCGGCGCAAACTTTCCAAACGCGAGGATCCGGAACTGTCGCTGGATTACTACCGCCGGCAGGGCTATCATCCGGAAGCCGTCCGTGAATACCTCCTGACGATCCTGAATTCGGATTTCGAGGAATGGCGAATCGCCAACCCGGATGCTCCCGTCGATGAGTTCCGTTTCACCACAGAGAAAATGAGCAGTTCAGGGGCGCTGTTTGACCTGAATAAGCTGAATGACATCAGCAAGGACGTGCTTCTGAAGATTCCCGCGGATCGGATTTATGAGTTCCTCTCCGACTGGAGCAGGGAGTTTGCTCCGGAGTATAGCAATATGTTTGAGGATCGGGAATATATGCTGAAGATTCTGGACCTCGGCCGCGGCGACAAAAAACCGCGTAAGGATTTGATCTATGCCCGCCAGATTGTGGAATTCATCAGTTACTTTTTCGATAAGCAGTTCAGACGGGAGGATCCGATTCCCGCAGAGGTCCCGCAGGAGGATGTGAACACGATTTTGTCCTCCTACCTGTCCACGTATGACCATTCCGACGATCAGAGCCGGTGGTTTGACAAGATCCGGGAGATCGCCACAGAGTTGGGATATGCGGCGAAACCGAAGGATTTCAAGAAGCATCCGGAGGAATACAAAGGCCATGTCGGACACGTTTCCACCGTGATCCGCATCGCACTGATGGGACGTGCCCAATCTCCCGATGTCTGGACGATCCAGCAGATTATGGGCGAAGAAAAGGTTCGCGCCCGCATTTCGGACTACATGGAGTAACGGGAAAGATTGCGCGAAGGATTGCGCGCGGCTCAGAGGCAGATCATGATGCTGACGGGCAGAAAATAAACGACCGGCGCATCGGGACGGGGGAGCCCGCCTGATGCGCCGGTCGTCGCTGTCGGTGCGCCCGGTGAGCGCATATTCCTGTTCCGGCAACTGCGGCCGATTACATTTTCTCGTGGCCAATATGTTCGAATTTGGCGCCGACTTCGTAGTCGCTCAGCGCTTTATGCAGAATCTCGACCTGCGACTTGATGTAAGAGACGATTTCACCCTCAGTCGCCTCCACCTTATGCCCTTTCAGATAGAGCTTCATGGATTCTCTGATGACGATATAGCACACCTCGTTGTCCAGCCCTGAAATAACCATGTTGTCAACCGCATTGAGATAAGCCTTTTTCATCATTTCCTGTTTGTCTTTTGTGTCCATAATAATAAACCCTCCTAAATATTGCGTATTAGTTTTACACATTGATTCTATCATACTGTTCCGAATTGTGCAATTAATTTTGGGGCATTTCAGGCACGTAAAATCCGCTCTATCTTTGACCTGACCCTGCTCTGAACCGTCCCGAAACGAAAATTAATGATGTGGCAAGCGCAATCCGAATATACGAAGTCTACCCAGAAAAGGCGATGTGTGATAAAATAGAGAGAATAAACGGAGGAAACTATGTCATTTACACATCTTCATGTACATACGGAATACAGTCTTCTGGACGGCGCGGCCAGGATCCGGGACGTCGTGGCGCGGGCGAAGGAACTGGGAATGGATTCTCTGGCCATTACGGATCACGGCGTCATGTTCGGCGTCATCGATTTCTGGCGGGAATGCAAAAAACAGGGAATTCATCCGGTTATCGGCTGCGAGGTATACACGGCTGCGCGGAGGATGGAGGACAAAGAGGCGGACAAGGATAAATATCAGGGGCATCTGGTTTTGCTGGCGAAGGACAACGACGGTTACCGGAACCTGATTAAAATCGTCTCCCGAGGATTTACAAAGGGGTTTTACTACAAACCGCGCGTGGATAAAGAACTGTTGCGGCAGTACAGCGACGGCATCATTGCGCTGTCGGCATGTCTGGCGGGGCGGGTGCAGAGCTGCCTGCTCAACCGTGATTATGAGGGCGCGAAGGCAGAAGCGCTCGAACTGAGAGATATTTTCGGCGAAGATAATTTCTACCTCGAGATTCAGGATCAGGGACTTGATGAGGAAGCGTTCATCAATCCGGAACTGATCCGCCTCAGCAGAGAAACAGGAATTCCAATGGTCTGCACTAACGATGTTCACTATGTGAACCGGGAAGATGCGGAAGCGCACGATATTCTTTTGTGCATCCAGACCGCGACGAACGTCTATGACGAAAACCGAATGCGGTTCGCCAACGATCAGTTCTATCTCAAGAGCGAGCAGGAAATGCGGGAGATTTTCCGCGAACTGCCGGAGGCGGTGGAGAATACGCACAAGGTTGCTATGCGGTGCAATGTGGAATTTACATTTGGCGAATATCATTTGCCGGAGTTCCTGCCGCCGGAAGGGAAGACGAATAAGCAGTACCTGAGGGAGCTCTGCGCTGACGGCCTTCGCGAACGGTATGACGAGGTAACGGAGCAGCTGCGCGGCAGACTGGATTACGAACTGGGAGTCATTGAGTCCATGGGGTATGTGGAATATTTTCTCATCGTTTGGGACTTCATCAATTATGCGAAGGAGCACGGAATCATGGTGGGACCGGGCAGGGGCTCCGCGGCGGGAAGCCTGGTCGCCTACTGCCTGCGGATTACGGATATCGATCCGATACGGTACAACCTGATTTTCGAGAGATTTCTAAATCCGGAGCGGGTGAGCATGCCGGATATCGATATCGACTTCTGCATTGAGCGCCGAGGGGAAGTGATCGATTATGTCCGGCGGAAATACGGCGAGGAGAACGTTTCTCAGATTATCACCTTCGGAACCATGAAGGCCAAGGCGGTTGTCCGGGACGTGGGCCGGGCGCTGAACCTTCCCTATGCCGATGCGGATCGGATCGCCAAGGCGATTCCCTTCGATCTGAAGATGACCCTTGACCGGGCTCTGGAAATGAGCCCCGATCTGAAAAAGATGTATGACGAGGATGTCACCGTCCGCAAGGTGATCGACATGTCCCGGAAACTGGAGGGAATGCCGCGCCACGCCTCGACGCATGCGGCGGGCGTGGTAATCTCGCGCCTTCCGCTGGATGAATATGTGCCGCTGTATATGTCCGACAAAGGCGTTGCGACGCAGTTCAACATGACCACCATCGAGGAACTGGGTCTTCTGAAGATGGATTTTCTGGGGCTGCGGAACCTGACCGTGATCCGGGATGCGCTAGCGATGATCCGGCGTAACCATGGCGTGAGCATAGATTTCGCCAGGATGGGATATGACGACAAAGCCGTGTACGAAATGATCGCCGCCGGAAATACGGAGGGTATCTTCCAGCTGGAAAGCGGCGGCATGACCAGCTTTATGAAAAACCTGAAGCCCACATGCTTTGAGGATGTTGTGGCGGGAATTTCTTTGTATCGGCCGGGACCGATGGATTCGATCCCGCGGTACATCGACAACAAAAAGAATCCCGACAGAATTCAGTATGTGACGCCGGAGCTCGCGCCGATTCTGGACGTAACTTACGGCTGCCTGGTATATCAGGAGCAGGTCATGCAGATCGTCCGGGATCTGGCCGGCTACAGCTATGGCCGTTCCGATCTGGTGCGCCGCGCCATGAGTAAAAAGAAACGGGACGTGATGATGGAGGAACGTCAGTACTTCATCTACGGAAAAGAAGACGAGCAGGGAAACGTGGAGATCCCCGGATGCCTGCGAAACGGTATCAGCAAGGAAGCGGCAGAGGCAATATTTGCGGATATGGAAACCTTCGCGCAGTATGCGTTCAACAAGTCCCACGCGGCGGCTTACGCAGTGGTTGCTTATGAGACAGGCTATCTGAAAAAATATTATGCAGTGGAATTCATGGCGGCTCTCCTTTCCAGCGTGATGGGGGATACTGGACAGACTTCCAAATACATCCGCACCTGTGAGGAAATGGGGATCCGGGTGCTGCCGCCCGATATCAATGAAAGTGAGAAGAAGTATACTGTTGTGGACGGAAAAATCCGCTATGGTCTGCTCGGCGTCAAGAACGTGGGAGAGCATGCCATCGATGAGATCATCCATGCTCGGGAAACAAAGGGAATCCCTAAGGATATTTTCCAGTTTATCAACAATATCGATGTCGGCATAGTGAACAAAAAAGCGGTGGAATCTCTAATCAAGGCCGGGGCTCTGGACTGTCTGAATCCCAACCGGGCCGCACATCTGGCCGTTTACGGTCAGCTGATGAGCTCGGCGCAGAACGAGGCGAGGAAGAATCTGGCGGGACAGATTTCCCTGTTTCAGATCAGCGGCGAGGAGATGTCCGCGGGCATCGGAGGACGGAGCCTCCCCGACGTCCGCAATTTTGAGCCGCGGATGCTGCTCTCTCTGGAAAAGGAAATGCTGGGCGTCTATATCACCGGCCATCCCCTGAACGCTTACTCAGACCGCATCCGGAAACTGGTGACCGTAACCAGTCAGGAGCTGGAGGCAAGCGTTGCGGGAGAAGAAGAACAGGAAGAGGGCGCGATACGGGAATCAGGATTCGACAGCGGAACTGTTTCGGATCTTTATGACGGCATGAAGGTGGTTATGGCCGGCATGATCGCCGGAAAAAAGAATCTTGTAACCAAGAACAACAAGCTGATGGCCTTTGTGGATCTGGAGGATCTCTACGGCATCACCGAAGTCGTCGTATTCCCGAACGTCTACGAACGGTGTCAGGACAGCATCGCGGACGATGCCGTGGTGGTCGTCAGAGGAAAACTGAATTTCAAGGAGGGAGAGGTTCCCAAGGTTCTGGCGGATTCTGTGGTGAGCATGGATGAGGTGGAACGGCGGGCGCGTGGAACAAAGGGTCCCATGGTGAAGATCCGGATTCCCGCGGACGCCCGGGAACCCCGTGTTCTGAAACAGCTGGAGCAGATTTTCCGGGAGGATCAGGGAGACACCGAGGTGCTGATTTATTTACAGAACGGAAAGATCGTGCGGAGCAGTGTAGGCGTTAAAATGAGTGATTATCTGATTGAGGAGCTCAACGGAATCGTGGGAGCGTCCAACGTCAAGATGAGCACAGGAAAGGAGCAATAGATAAATGAAGAGGATAGGAGTTCTGACGTCCGGCGGAGACGCGCCGGGAATGAATGCCGCGATCCGGTCGGTTGTGAGATGCGGAATCGAGCGCGGGCTTGAGGTGTATGGAATTTCCCGGGGATATTCCGGCCTGATCGACGGAGAGATCGAGCAGATGAACCGGCGCTCTGTAGGTGATATTATGCAGAGAGGCGGTACGATTCTGAAAACCGCGCGGAGTAAAAGATTCATGACAGAGGAGGGGATCAGACACGCGGCGGCAATGCTGGACACCTTCGGCATCGAGGGACTGGTGGCCATCGGCGGCGACGGGACGCTCCACGGGGCGCAGGAACTGTCAGAACTGGGCGTGAAGGTTATGGGACTGCCGGGAACCATCGATAACGATCTTGCCTATACCGATTATACGATCGGTTTTGATACGGCAGTGACAACCGTTCTGGACGCTATCTCCAAGGTACGGGACACATCCTCCTCTCATGAGAGAAATACCATTATCGAGGTGATGGGTAGGCGCTGCGGCGACATCGCGCTGTATGCCGGTCTCTGCGGAGGAGCTGAGGAGATTCTTGTACCGGAGATTCCGTATGATATAAATGCACTCTGCCGGAAAATCGTCATGTCCGCAAACCACGGGAAACTGCACAGTATCATCATCAAGGCGGAGGGCGTGGACATCAGCTCCCAGGAGCTGACGCAGGAGATACAGGAACGTACCGGCCGGGAGACTAAGCTGGTTGTTCTGTCCTATCTGCAGAGGGGCGGAAGACCGACGATGCGGGATCGCCTGCTGGCAACGATGTGCGGTGCAAAAGCGGCGGAACTCCTGTCAGAGGATTCCGGGAGCAAAGCAATCGGTACGGTGGACGGCCAGATCGTCGCTTATGACCTGGCTGACGCGCTGAAAATGGAAAAGGAATTTAATCAGGATATGTACCGCCTGATCGAGGTGCTGAGCAAATGAACGCGGTCGTCGTCTATTATTCCCGCTATGGGGCAACAGAGAAGTATGCCCGGTGGATTGCGGAAGAGCTGGGCGCGGATCTGATTCCCGCAGGGAAATGCAGGCTCCGGGATCTGGAGCCCTACGATACGATTGTGTACGGAGGCGGAATATACTCCGGCGGAATCCGCGGCGTCGAGCTGATTACAAAGAACTGGTACAAAGGACTGAGCGAAAAAAGGGTTTTCTGTTTCGGTGTCGGAATCACCATTGAAGAGGAGGCCAACCGGAAGCAGGCGATGGAGATTAACTTCGGAAAACGTTTTGTGACAGACGCGGAGGAAGATAAAGGCCGTCCGGAAGCAGCCGATCCCGGTCTGAAGGAACTGTTTCGTGTGAAACTTCTGCCGATTCCGTGCTGGTTCCTTCCCGGGGCATTTGATCCGTCGAGTCTGCGGCGTTTCGACAAAGGTGTCATGAAGCTGGTGAGGAAGATGATGGCGGACGATCCCGCGAATGCGAAGATTCTGGAATACATCGACCGGGGCTGTGATCTGGTGGACAAAAGCCGCATCGGGGAGATTGTCGCCGCGGCGAAAGACGGATGTGAGGACAAATAGCGGGAACAGATGATGCAGGCTGCCGGAGCTCCGGGATTTTCGATGATTTCCGTCTTCCGGGGGCTCCGGAATCTTCAGCGGATCCGGACTCCTGGCCGTTTCACAGATCGATGCCGATATCGTTCCCGATAATCTGACCGAAACCTATCGCACTGTCGCCGAACCGGCTGCGGATTGCATCCATCGTGCGTTCTACAGATTCGGTTTTTTCGCGGGCGGCGTTTTCCTCCCGGAAAAGAGAGAGTTGCTCTTCCCCGGTTTCGTCGCACAGACTGATAGCGGTCAGCGTGATGAGACGGATCGGCTTCTGCGAAGGCCAGAAACTTCGGATCAGCTCCATGGCGGTTCTGCGCAGTTCGTCGGCTAGGTTGGTGGGGCGCGTCATCTGAGTTTGACGTGAAATTGTTTTCAGCTGGGTATCCTTAATATCCACTTTGACGCCGCCGGCCTTGAGCTGATATTTTCTCAGGCGGCCTGCCACTGTGTCAGAGAGACGGGTCAGAGCGGTGAGAATATCGTCTTCCCCCGTCAGATTGCGGCGGAAGGTGATGCCGTTGCCTACGGACTTGATTTTGTTCCTCTGATCATAACGCCTCACCGGAGAGTCGTCTTCCCCTCTCGCATAAGAGCGGAGCAGAGGCCCCTGTTTTCCGAGAAGTCGTTCCAGCATGCGGGTGTCGGCGAGAGCCAGATCGCCGATCGTGTGGATGTCGGCAGCTTTCAGACGCTCCGCGGTGGCAAAGCCGACAAAGAACATTTCGTTTACCGGCATGGGCCAGAGAAGTTGTTGATAGTTGCTCCGGGTGATTTCCGTGGTAGCGTCCGGCTTCCTGTATTCGCTGCCCATTTTGGCGAAGATTTTGTTATAGGAGACGCCGGCGGAAAGAGTGATGCCCAGTTCTTCTCGGACCCGATGCCGGATGCGGTCCGCGATCTGCGTTCCGGATCCGAACAGGACCCGGCTTGCGGTGACATCCAGCCAGGATTCATCGATACTGAAGGGCTCCACCATGTCCGTATACTCCTGGTACAGACGGTTCAGACGGCGGCTGAATTCCCGGTATTTTTCATGTTGAGGCGGGAGCAGCACCAGATCGGGGCATTTACGTCTGGCCTGCCAGACGGTTTCTGCGGTGACGACGCCGCAGGCCTTTGCGGCCTGATTTTTGGCCAGAATAATTCCATGACGAAGTTCCGGATCGCCGCTGACGGCTACCGGCATATCCCGGAGCTCCGGATGATCCAGAAGCTCGACGGATGCGAAAAAACTGTTGATGTCACAATGTAAAATAATTCGATCCATGCTTTGATTATAGCACAAAGAACAGGAAGGAGACAGGCCATGCTTGTGTTAAAGGTAAAATATACGGCGAAGCCCGGGATGCGCCGGGCATTTCGAGATGCGGTGGAGCGAGAGAAAATCGACGCAGCCAGCCGCGGCGAGGAGGGCTGTCTTCTGTATGAATATACGGAGCCGGACGGACGGCCGAACGAACTGATGCTGGATGAGGTCTGGGAGGATGCGGAGTCGCAGAAGATGCACTGCGCGACGGCTCATTTCAGGAGACTGGGAGAGCTGAAGGAGCAGTATGTGGAGAGTACGCAACTGGACCGCTATGATCTGGATCTGGAGACTATGCAAATGAGTCTTGCGCGCAGAGGGTATATCGTCAGCGTCTTTGATACTGCGGAGGAAGCTGCGGAATATCTGGACAACAGAATCGACGGAAAAAACGTCGGCATTGGCGGTTCTGTCACGCTGGATAAAATGGGGATGTACCAGAGGCTTTCCGCGCATAACAATGTGGAGTGGCACTGGCATCTGAAAGAGGATGAAACTGTACAGGAGGCCCGAACGGCAGCGATGACGGGAGACGTGTATCTGTCTTCTGTGAACGGAATCAGTGAGGCCGGAGAAATCGTGAACATCGACGGAGCCGGGAACCGGCTGGCGGGAACGCTGTTCGGCCACGGCAAGGTCTATTATGTTCTGGGGATAAACAAAATCCGTCCGACTCTGGAGGATGCGATTGGCCGCGCCCGCAACACCGCAGCGCCGCTGAACGCGAAACGCCTCGAATGCGAAACGCCCTGCGAGAAGAGAGGTGTTTGTTATGATTGTCAGGGAGCGGATCGGATCTGCCGGGCTATGACAATCACTTATGCGCCGATGATGGGGCAGGAAACAGAGGTCGTCATTATCAAAAAATTTCTGGGGCTGTAAAACTGCAGCTGCAACGCGAAGGTGAACCGGCCGGATGAAAGGGAGCCCGACTGGCGATGCGGCATCTTGTGCCGGAAACAGAGGACTCATCCGGAACTTATCTGCGGTTTGAAGAACAGATAACGCAGGGAATAAATAACGATAATTTTTTCACAATATTACTGTTCCGGAACGGACAAGTAGTGTAAAATATAGGAGGGTACAATGTCGGGCATCTGCATTATAGGCGGTGGTGCCAGCGGGATGGCAGCCGCGATTACGGCAAAGAAATATGCGCCTGACCGGGCGGTCATCATTCTGGAAAAGATGAAAGAACCCGGGCGGAAACTGAAGGCCACGGGAAACGGCAGATGTAATCTGTCAAACTCGGAGTGCGACGGATATATGAAAACGCTGGATTTTTTCGGCGGAATCGGCGTGATGACCCGTACAGAAGAATCGGGCAGGATATATCCGTACAGTGAGGATGCTGCAGATGTGGTGGATGCACTGCGCGGACAGCTGAAAGACATGGGGATCCGGACGGTCTGTCATGCGGAGGTGACTGCAGCGGAGAAGACGGCTGACGGGTTTCAGGTATCATGGAACGGCGGACGGCTTCTGGCGGACCGCCTTCTGATCGCCTCAGGCGGGAAAGCCGGGCCGAAGTTTGGGAGCACCGGAGACGGATACCGTCTTGCCCGCGGCCTGGGACATACGGTGACCCGTCTGGCGCCGGCACTGACTGCCGTTGAAACGCGGGAAAATCTGCGCGAACTTTCCGGAGTGAGGGAGAAATGTGCTGTCCGGCTGCTCCGTCAGGAAAGTGTTCTGTGTGAGGAACGCGGCGAAATACAGTTTACAGATTACGGTGTTTCCGGAATATGCGTGTTCAATCTTTCACGGTTTATGGAGCTTCCGGAGGGAAGCAGCCGGAAGGATGGGTTCGACGGTTATGAGATCCGGATCGACCTTCTGCCGGAGATTCAGGACGCGGAAGCGCTTCTGGCACAGCGGGCAGGTACGGGAGTGCCGGCAGACAGACTTTTGTGCAGCCTGGTAAAACAGCCGCTTGCGAGGGAAATCAGCGCGAGGGCCGGAGGAAATCTTTCGGAACTGGCGCATCAGCTGAAAGAATTCACGGTGCATCCTGCCGATCTCCGGGGATGGCAGTATGCGCAGGTTACCCGGGGCGGGGTGCCCTACAGCGAAATTCACCCGGAGACGATGGAGTCGAAAATCTGTCCGGGACTGTTTTTCGCAGGAGAAATTCTGGATTATGACGGCCCGTGCGGAGGGTATAATTTGCAGCATGCCTGGGAAACAGGAATCAAAGCAGGAAAGGGACTGGCAGGATGAAGGTAAAAAGATACAGATTAACGCAGTTGAAACTCAGACTTGACGAATCACCGAATGTAATTCCGGCGAAAATTGCAAAGAAATTCGGCTACAGAGATATGCAGATCAGCGATCTGACTATCGTCCGGAAATCGGTGGATGCCAGAAAAAAATCGGATATTCGCCAGGTGTTCACAGTGGATTTCACGACGGATCGGGAACTGGATCTGCCTGTACCTAAGGACATCAGTTATCAGTCTGTGCCGTCGGGAACAGAGCCGATGAAGCATCGTCCTGTCATCGTGGGACTCGGACCCTGCGGGATTTTCTGCGGAATGACGCTGGCGGAGCGGGGATATCGCCCAGTGATCGTGGAGCGCGGATACGATATGGATACCCGGATCAAGGTGGTCAATGATTTCTGGGAGCGCGGGATATTCAATCCGGAGTGTAACGTTCAGTACGGCGAGGGCGGCGCGGGAACCTTTTCCGACGGAAAACTGACGACAGGCATCCGGGATCCGCGGAGGTTCAAGGTTCTGGAGGAGTTCATCGAGGCGGGTGCGGATCCGGAGATCCGCTACGTGCAGAAACCGCACGTGGGTACGGATATTCTGCGCCATATCGTTCGGAACATGCGTTATAAAATTGAAAATATGGGCGGTGATGTGGAATTTGACGCCCGCATGAACCGCATTACCACGGAGGGGGATCGGCTGACCGGACTGGTGATTCAGCAGGGATATCAGCTCCGCCACATCGATGCGGACAATCTGATTCTGGCGATGGGACACAGTTCTCGGGATACGCTGCGCAGTCTGCTGAAATCAGGGCTTCACATGGAGCAGAAACCGTTCTCCATCGGCGTTCGGATCGAGCACCCGCAGCAGATGGTTGACGAGTCGCAGTACGGCAGTGAGGCGGGAAATCCGTACCTGCCTCATGCGACCTATAAACTGGTGCATCACTGTGAAAACGGACGCGGGGTATACACCTTCTGTATGTGCCCCGGCGGTGAAGTTATCGTGGCCTCATCGGAAACCGGAAGAGTGGTGACCAACGGCATGAGCTATCGGCAGAGGAACAGCGGCGTGGCCAACAGCGGACTTCTGGTGGATGTACGCACCTCGGATTTCGGAAGCAACCATCCTCTGTCCGGAATGGAATTTCAGGAAAAGTATGAGGAAATCGCCTTCCACAACGGGGGCGGGAACTACAAAGCCCCTCAGACGACATGGGCGGATTTCCGTGACAATACTGCAGCCGCACAGCCTGTCATCGAGAGTCTTCCGGATTTTGCAGTTGACGCGATCCGGGAAGCGATGCCGCATCTGGGACAGAAGCTGAAGGGATTTGACGCTGACGACGCCAGGATGACGGCTGTGGAGACCAGAAGCTCATCCCCAGTACGCATCCTTCGCGACGAGCATTTCGAGAGCAATATCAAAGGTCTTTTCCCCGGCGGTGAAGGCGCGGGCTACGCCGGCGGTATCATGAGCAGTGCGGTGGATGGAATCCGGCTGGCAGAGGAGATAATTCGCCGCTATGCACCGATGGAGTGAGTCTCTTCGGGACTGAATACATCAAAAAGAACACGCTGCAGAATCCGGCCGGATGAGTCGGTTGCTGCAGCGTGTTCTTTTGGTGGTGTTCAGGTGGGCGCACCTTCAGGTCAGGCCGTGGTACCTTCAGGTCAGGCCGTGGTGTTCCGCCGTTTATTTCACCAGTACGTTTCCGGTCATTTCAGGCGGAACCGGGATGTCCATCAGCGTCAGCATGGTGGGTGCAATATCCGCAAGTTTTCCACCGTCGGCCAGTTGGTGGGGTTCGCCGGAGATGTGAACCAGAGGAACCTGATTCAGGGAGTGGGCGGTAACGACATTGTCATCATCGTCCAGCATGACATCTGCATTTCCGTGGTCTGCAGTCAGCAGGATCTGACCTCCCTTTTCAAGGACTGCGTCAACGATACGGGGAACACAGTCATTCAGTGTCTCGATGGCCTTCACTGCAGCCGGCATAATCCCGGTGTGACCGACCATATCGGCATTGGCGAAGTTCAGGATGATCATGTCGTATTTGTCTGCGGCGATCTGCTCAAGTACCTTGTCCGTAACCTCATACGCACTCATCTCCGGCTGGAGATCGTAGGTCGCCACTTTCGGCGAAGGCACGAGGATCCGGTCTTCTCCCGGATTCGGCGCTTCCACGCCGCCGTTGAAGAAGAACGTGACATGAGCGTATTTCTCGGTTTCCGCAATGCGCAGTTGTTTCAGTCCCAGTGAGGAAATGTATTCGCCCAGGGTGTTTTTGTAGGTTTCGGGCGGGTATGCGACAGCAACGTTCGGCATGGATGCGTCGTAAGTGGTCATGCAGACGTAGCTGAGATCCTGAACAATTTTCTCTCTTCTGAATCCGTCGAAATCCGGATCCACAAAGGTACGGGTGATTTCTCTGGCTCTGTCCGGCCGGAAGTTGAACATGATAATGGAATCGCCGTCCCTGACTGTGGAGGAATTTCCGTCCTGATCCAATACAGCGGTGGGCCGGACGAATTCATCGTTTTCGTCTCTGGCGTATGCGGAGTCGACGGCTTCAGCACCAGAGGAAGCGGCGAGCCCGTTCGCGAGTGTCATTGTATCGTAGGCCTTTTGTACCCTGTCCCATCTTTTGTCCCTGTCCATCGCATAATAGCGTCCTGCGACGGATGCGATGCGGCCGATTCCGAGAGCCGCGAACTTCTCTTCCAATCGAGCAATGTATTTTTTCGCACAGCGGGGCGGTACATCGCGGCCGTCCAGGAAACAATGGACGCTGATGTTCGTCAGTCCCTGTTCCTTCGCCATATCCAGAAGGGCGAACAGATGGTCGATATGGCTGTGTACGCCGCCGTCTGACAGCAGTCCGAAGAGATGTAGGGTGCCGCCGCTATTTTTCGCGTGCTCCATGGCCTGCCGCAGTGCCGGATTTTCATACATGTGCTTCGATTCGGCGTCTTTTGTGATTCGGCTCAGCTCCTGAAAGACGATGCGTCCCGCACCAATATTCAGATGTCCCACCTCGGAATTCCCCATCTGGCCCGCAGGAAGACCGACTGCCTCTCCGCAGGCATCCAGTCTCGTCATCGGGTATTCTCTGAAAATCCTGTCAAGTGCCGGCTTGTTCGCCTGTGCGATGGCGTTTCCGTGAACCTTGTCATTCAGGCCGAAGCCGTCCATGATCAGCAGCATTGTCGGTTTTTTGTTGTTCATATCTGTCACCCCTTCATCGGAGCCGTCAGAGACTCCGCATCTGAGAAATAATGGTCTTTTTTTGCATTTCTGTAACAGTTGTATGATAACACAGTGGAGGCAAATCATCAATGTATGAACAGGAAAATTGTGTTATACTATTGATGTAGAAAACAGTATATACTCATCAAATACGGAGGAGCCATGACAGACTGGACACCACAGCAGAAGACAACCATTGACGAACGGGGCCGGAACATCCTGGTGGCAGCAGCTGCGGGATCCGGCAAGACTGCTGTTCTTGTGGAACGAATTCGAAAGATGGTGACAGAAGAGAATGTCTCCATTGACTCGATGCTGATCGTCACGTTTACCAATGCTGCAGCCGCGGAGATGCGGGAGAAAATCCGGAGGGCTCTGAAGGAAAGGGCCGTCACGCGTCCGGAGCTGCGCCGGCAGCTTGAACTTCTGCCTCAGGCCAGCATCAGCACATTTCACGCCTTTGCGCTGGAAGTGATCCGGCGATTCTTCTATCAGATCGACCGGGAACCGGATTTTACCATCTGTGATGAGGCGCAGAGTGCGGTGATCCGGGAGGAAGCGCTGGACGAACTTCTGGAGACGTCCTTCGACGGAGCAGAAAAGGATTTTTTCGATTTTCTGGACTGGTACGGCTCTGAACGCAGCAACGATGCAATTCGCACTATGATACAGAATCTGTACCGCAGTCTGATGGCGCTTCCGGAACCCTTCGAAACGCTCGAGGAAAAAATCAGAGAGCTTTCTTTGTCACCGGAGGAGTATCGTCAGACGAAAGCAATGCAGTTCCTGAACTCTGTCATTCTGAAGGATATGGAGGAGGCGGAGGAAGCGACCCTCGCGGCGCAGGAGCTGCTGGAGCACGCGGGACTTGAGCGCCTGGCAGATAAATTCCGTCCGGACACTGAGGCGCATGAGACGATGCGGGACATGGCGGAGCACGGGGACTACAAAGGCCTTCGGGAGCATCTGAGCGGTTTCCGGTGGACCTCGATACGAGCGAAGAAGGAGGAAAAGGCCGACTTTGACATGCTCAACGACGAGTTCAAGGCTTACAAGGAAAAAGCGAAAAAAGCCCGGAGCCGTGTGGCAGAGTTCCTTAAGGAGGATGTGGACAGCAGGATTGAAGGCGCACGCCGGGCCGTTCCCGTAGCGCGAACCCTGCAGAAGCTGCTAAAGGAATACGACCGTATTTTCCGGGAAAAGAAAGCGGAACGAAAGCTTCTGGATTTCAGCGATATTGAGCACGACTGTCTGAAAATCCTGAAAAACCCGGAGACTGCAGAGTTTTACAGAGACAGGTTCAAGTATATTTTCATTGACGAATATCAGGATACCAGTGTTCTGCAGGAGACCATCATCGGAATGATCCGCAGAGAAAACAATCTTTTCATGGTGGGAGATATCAAGCAGAGTATTTATAAGTTTCGACTGGCGGAACCGGAGATTTTTCAGTCCAAGTACGACGCTTACGGAAGCTGCCGGGACGGGAGCTCGATGAAAATCGATCTGAACCGCAATTTCCGCAGCAAGCCATCCATTCTTAGTTGGATAAACGAACGGTTCCGGCCGATTATGGAGGGCTATGATGAGGACGCCTGTCTGTATCCGGGGCTGAAGGCCGACGCCCGATACTGCTTTGAGCCGGAAGTGAAGCTCATCGATACCTCGACTAGAGAATATGTGGATGACGAAGCTATCGCAGACATGAAAAACAATGAGCTTGAGGCACTGGAGGTCTGTCGTCTCATCGAGGAAAACCTGGGGCGCGAGTATTGCGATTCCCGTACCGGGGAGCATAAGCGTCTGCGGTATCGGGATATGGTAATTCTGATGAGATCGGTCAGCAGTAATGCGGCTGCGTATTCCGAAATTCTCCGGAGCCGCGGAGTACCGGTCTTTGTAGACGACAGCGACGGATATTTCGATACGATGGAGATAAACGTGTTCATGAATCTGCTGGCGCTGATCGACAACCAGTATCAGGATGTCCCGCTGATCAGCGTGCTGCGCTCGGAAATTTTCGGATTTTCTACCGACCAGCTTGCGGAGGTACGTAAGCGCCAGCCTGAGGGAAGTTACGCGGATGCTTTCCGGGCCGTCGCAGAAGGAGACGATGAGTTCGCGGAGCGCTGCGGGTCGGTACTGCAGAGGCTCCGGCGCTGGAAGATTCTTTCCCGGGCGGTTCCGCTGACCGACCTCGTCTGGAGACTGCTGCTGGAAACCGGCTATTATATCGCCATGGGGGCAATGCCCAACGGGACACAGCGCCAGGCCAATCTGCGCGCCCTCTGCGATCGGACAGAACGCTTCGAGGAGAACGGTCAGAGCTCACTGTACGGATTCATGCGCTATATCGACAATGTGAAGAGGAACCGGGTCAGCATCGGTCAGGTCCGTCTGCTGGGTGAAAACGACGATGTGGTGCGGGTTATGACTATCCACAAGAGTAAAGGCCTGGAATTTCCGATGGTCATCGTCAGCGGCATGGGAAAGAAGCTGATGTATTCCAGAGCGGGGGACAAGGTTCTGTTCCACAAAGACATCGGTCTCGGAATGTATCTGGAGGATCCGGAGCACAGCCTGGAGCAGCGTTCACTCACTTATGACATTATCATCAGCAAGATGCGGCAGGAGGAATATGAGGAACATATCCGTGTTCTCTATGTGGCACTGACCCGCGCCCGGGATATTCTGTATCTTACCGGGACGGTTCGGAGCGAAGAGGATTACGAGAAAGGGAAGGCTGCAGGCGCCCGGGGGCAGACGGATTATCTTTCGATACTGGACAGGATGCCTCGCACGGAATTCATTGACTGCGGGAAGTTGACGGAGCTGAGGACGCAGACGGCGGCACCGGAGGAAACAAAGGACGATTCGGCAGCGGGGCCCGCCCTTGCGAAACGGGTGGAACAAAGGCTCTCCTATCGGTATCCGTATCCGGCGGCCCGGAAACTTCGGTCTAAATATTCAGTGAGTACGCTGAATGAGGAGGCGCATCGTCCGGTGGCGGCCCGGTCAGACGCGGATGAAGATATGTATGCGGGAGATGGGGAAACTGAAAAGCCGGATCGGGACAGTGAGCCGGAGACGGTTCTTCCGATTCCGAAATTTCTGCAGGAGGAGCAGAGGTTAACCGCGGCGGAAAAGGGAACTGTGTGCCACGGAATAATGGAACGGATTGATTTCCTCCGGGCTGAGGAGGAAGGAGAGGCGTATATCCGAAACGCAATCGACGAGTTTGTGGAGGCAGGGATATTTCTGGAAAACGAACGTAACGCAGTTCCTGTATCGGAAATCGCCCGTTTCTTCCGGACCGGTCTCGGGGAACGGGCCGTCGCAGCTGCGAGGAAGGGAATGCTTTACAGGGAGCAGCCCTTTGACCTGATGATGGAGAGGAACGGAGAGAATATCATCGTACAGGGAATAATAGACTGCTACTTTGTGGAAGATGGAAAGATCGTTCTTCTGGATTACAAGACGAACCGGATCAACCCCCGTGTACCGTTTGAGGAAGAGCGGAAACGTATTTCAGAGATGTACCGGGAACAGCTGAGAATTTATGCCCGTGCGCTGGAGGAAGCCGGAGAGCGCAGCGTCGGGGAGGCCTATCTGTATCTGTTCTCAGTGGGAAAAGTGATAGGAGTGAGTCTATGAGCGTTGGTTTGGTAGTGGAAGGTGGCGGCATGCGGGGTATCTTCGCGGCCGGAGTGCTGGATTATCTGATGGATCAGGAAATCGTGTTTCCGAATATCATCGGCGTGTCGTCCGGAGCGACCCATGCGTGCAGTTATGCGTCGGGGCAGAGGGGCAGAGCCTTTGAAGCTTTTACGGACTTCCTGGACGATCCGGAGTTTTGCAGCGTCAGGAACCTGCGGAAAACGGGAGATTATTACGGCGTGGATTTTGTCTACCACAAAATCCCGGAGAACCTGTATCCGCTGGATCAGGAGGGAATGGAGAAGAGAGGGATCTGTTTTCGGGTAGTGGCGACTAATTGTATCACCGGAAAAGCGGAGTATCCGCAGGTAAGCGACCTGCGGACGGATCTGGAATTTATACGGGCTTCCAGCGCTCAGCCGCTGGCAGCCAGAATGGTGCCGATAGACGGTTATGTATATATGGATGGTGCCGTAGCGGATGCGATTCCGGTCCGCTATGCACTGGAAAATAATGAAAAAGCGGTTGTGATTCTGACGCAGCCGGAGGGTTATCGGAAAAATCCCCTGCAGCCGCTGATGCCGATGCTGAGGGTCAGGTACCGCAGGTATCCCCGTTTCCTGGAGACGCTCGCAGCGAGTAACAGGAACTATAACCGCACCCTGGACTATCTGGACGAGCAGATCGGAGCCGGAAAGGCGTTTGTCATCGCGCCGATGGGTCCGCTGAATATCGCGCCGACTCAGAAGGACCTCAGGAAACTGAAGAGAGCCTATGACGAAGGATATTTTGTTGCGGAGGGCCTAGGCGAAAAACTGAAGGAATTCATCGGTGATATGTGAAATGGACAGGACAAATGAGCACAGCATCACGTACGACGAGCGTGAGGAACTGACGGAACTGACGCTGAAGCCCGTCGCTTATATCAAATCGGATTTTCATGAGAAATTCGGTATTCCGAGGCAGTCCGGACTGGCGTCTGAGCTCACGGCAACGGTTGTGTTTACGCCGGAATTCCGATCGCCGGAAGCGGTACGGGGGCTTTCGGAATATTCCTATCTGTGGCTGATCTGGGGATTCCACGCGAATTCCCCGCGAAAGGACGGGAAGACGTGGTCGCCTACGGTGCGCCCGCCCCGCTTGGGCGGAAATACGCGAGTGGGAGTTTTTGCCACCCGATCTCCCAACCGGCCCAATCCCATCGGGCTGTCTTCTGTGCGGATCCGGTCAGTAGATGCTGCCGCAGGACGGATTCTGGTAAGCGGAGCGGATCTTCTGGATGGTACGCCGATTTATGATCTGAAACCCTATGTTCCATATGCCGATTCTCATCCTGATGCAGCGGGAGGGTTTACCGATCGGATTGAGTACAAAAAACTGTCGGTGGAGTTTCCGCCTGAACTGTTGAACAGAGTCGGGACGGAAAGACAGGAGGGGCTGATTCAGGTTCTGGAGCAGGACCCCCGGGATGCATATGAAAAGAAACCGGAGCACGTCTACGGAATGATTTTTGGAGGGCAGGATATTCGGTTTACCGTCAGCGGAGACCGTCTGACAGTTGTGGACGTAGCTGACCGCGGCAACCACCGTGTGAAGCAGAGGCATGCGTCGCACCGCGAAAAGTGACTTCTGTGGCAAAAAACAGAGCCGCCGCATCCGCGACGAAGGTTTATGACTTTCATCATTCATTCGCGTGATGCGGCAGCTCCGCCGTTTCAGTGTGTGTTCGACAGATGAATATATCGAACCCCGAAGCACGGGTGATTTACATAAAATAGTGCGAGGCGTATTCAAAGAATTCGTCCTTCAGCGGTTTATCGGCAACCGCTTCATTGTTTTCCAGATAGATGGTTCGCTCGCATTGAGGTCCGTCGATAGACAGCAGGTGCACCTGGTCAGACTTCTGTGACCAGCTTCTGACCGGCCAGAACCCGATTCCGAGTCCGGAGGCGATCATTCCCTCCAGCGCCTCCACGCTGCCGGAGGAGTAGATGATGTGCGGCCGGAAAGATACCATTTGACAGTATCCGTGCAGGAACGCACTGAACTGATCGCTTTCCTCGGGGAAGATGAAATCCATTCCCTTCAGCTCATTCAGGCTGACTGAGTCCTGATGCGCCAGAGGATGACTTTTACTGACCGCGATCATCACCGGTTCGGAAAGGAGCGGCACGCTCTTCACGTATCTTAGTTTTTCCGAAGCCGAGGTAATACGGATATCCCAGCTCATATCGTTTTCACCCGCATCAGACAGCCGGAACGTCGCCTGTGTGTGGCTGGTGCGGAAATCGTTGATTACATCCAGGAACAGCTGGGGGACAGACTGGAGATTCAGGTGAATAACGCTGTGTTCAGTGTTCTTTTCCCGTGCGATATTTTCGGACATATCGTCCAGCGCCCGGATCAGAGGAGCGGCTTTCTCATACAGCCGTTTTCCGTCTGCTGTCAGAACGATATTGCGGCCCTTGCGCTCGAACAGACGGATTCCCAGCTCGTTGCTGAGGCGCTTGACCGCCTGGCTGATGGCAGGCTCTGCCACATGCAGTTCTTCGGCGGCGCGGGTCATATTCTGGTATTTCGCAACTGCGATAAAATATCGGATTCTGTTATACTCCATTGCTTCTCTCCACTTTCTCTGCTTTTTTCTGACGGACTGCAGTGATGCCGGAACAGACGTGATTATCGCCTGTGTCGTTTTTGGTTGTCCTCGGATTAATTTAATTATGTCATAATGTTCTTAATATGTTCTTATCCAATTATTAATAATTCTTAATTTGTGTCTGCTCATTAAGTCCATGTCGGACTTAATGGGCGCTGCCGACAGTTTGTCAGCAGCGCCGCGGCGCGCCATCCAATGGAAGAGGGCGCCAGCAGACACTAATTGATGCTTGTGCTCAAGGATTTGGCCGTTTCTGAATCATGCTGCTGAAGGGTTTCGGATGAAACATCTGAAACACCTTACGGCAGTCTGCCGAATGCATTTGAAATATCGATATGACAAAAAGAAGGGGACTGCCGTTATGACAGTCCGCCTTCTTTGGATTTTCTTTTATTTTACTTGGGATTGATAAATTATGCTTCCAGGTTGGCAAGAGCTTCCTGCTTTTCCTTCTCTCTGGCCTGCATAACCTTTTCGTATTCTTCGTCGGTCATCTTCATCATGGTGATGCCGGTGAATCCGTAGAAGATGGATACGAGCGGATTGATCAGGTTCAGGAACGCATAGCGTCCATAGCCTCCGCCCGGGCCGCCCCAGGTCTTGACGCCCAGGAACTTCTGCATCGTAGCGCCGCAGGTGTTCCACGGAACGAGGCAGGAAGTGATTGTACCGGAGTCTTCCAGTACACGGGAGAGGTTCCTCGGCGCCAGATGTCTGTCTTCGTAGGTTTCCTTATACATTCTGCCCGGCAGTACGAGGGACAGGTACTGGTCTCCTGCGATGACGTTCATGATGATGCAGCTGATAATGGTAACGGTAACCAGTCCGCCAGTTCCCTTTGCGAAGTGCAGCAGGGACTGTGCGATTTCGCCCAGCATTCCGGAAGCGTCCATAATTCCTCCGAAGCACATTGCGCAGAGAATCAGGTTGATGGTCCACATCATGGAATCCATACCGCCCTTGCCGTCGATCAGCTTGTCGATGTTGTACTCACCGATGATGGCAGTGCTCAGACCCTGTTCTTTAGCAAGTGTTGCGAAGTCTCCGGCGTCCATTGCCAGGAAGCTGTCCGCATCGTAGGATGCGATCTGATCCGCCAGCTTGTCCTGTGCCTGTGTGTAAGCGTCGGTGAATCCCGGTACGGAATAACCGTAGTGCAGGAGTCCCGGCCATTCGGCCAGATTGATTCCGTTGAAGATGGAGCCGATCAGCATACCGGCGACGATACCGCCCATGATGCCCGGGATCGCGGGGATCTTCAGAGCAACGATGATGATAACCAGAATCGGCGGAATCAGCATCCACAGGTTCAGATGGAAGTTGATCAGGCAGGCCTGTCTCATCGGTCCGACGATGTCCAGATCGTTTCCGCTGGCTCTCATACCCAGGATCAGGTAGATGACCAGAGAGATGATCAGAGACGGCGTAACCGTGTAGATCATGTGGCGGATGTGATCGAACAGCGTGGCGCCCGCCATGGCAGGAGCCAGGTTGGTGGTGTCAGACAGCGGCGACATCTTGTCTCCGAAATAAGCGCCGGAGACGACAGCGCCGGCTGCCATGCTGGACGGGATTCCGAGACCCGTCGCAACACCGATCAGTGCGATACCGATGGTTCCGGCGGTGGTCCAGGAAGAACCGGTCGCCAGTGCGACGATACAGCAGAGCAGGCAGGCTGCGAACAGGAAGATGCTCGGTTTCAGAATCAGCAGTCCGTAGTAGATCATCGCGGGAACGACGCCCGCGGCGACCCAGCATCCGATCAGCAGACCGACCTCAGCGAGGATCAGAATGGCCTGCATGGAACGGTTGATGGAAGCCAGCATGCCGGCCTCCAGGAATGACCATTTGTAGCCGTTCAGAGCGGCTACAATCGCGGCAAATGTCGCGGAAGTAAGAAGTGCGATGTGTACCTCGCCATAGTCGCAGGCGAGTGCATCCCCAAATAATTTCCCAAGGATGCCCAAGCAATACATTAATACGATCAACGTG
>Ga0256404_1001404_pt1 | contig 58398 bp, 51 predicted proteins | sample RumenRJG_01DNA_FD_185990 | JGI IMG/M metagenome (GOLD analysis project Ga0256404, IMG submission 185990) | Bovine rumen microbial communities from Lethbridge, Alberta, Canada - RJG_01 | ecosystem: Host-associated > Mammals > Digestive system > Stomach > Rumen | place: Canada: Alberta | collected... | reverse complement strand
ATATTTTATACATAAGAGGCTCGTTTTCATTCGTTTTTGGAGCCGAAACAAAGTTTTTAATTAAAATCTTGCATTAATTCAAAAGGAATTTGTATCTTTGCACACAGATAATAAGTTTGTCGAACTCGCCAGCGAATCGCCTTTGATAGTCTCAGACCGCGCGGTTTATTTGGCTAAAAATAGTTAATTATGATGCAACTAATTGAAAATCAGTATAGAAATCTCGCTAACCAAGTTTTCAACGAGGATGAGTATTAATCGGTTTTCGTAGTCGTAAGTAATTGAAAATCAATGAGGTGCGCAAATTGTTTTTGCATGCCTCGTTTTTTTTGTGCCTCTATGAATTTTTCAGGCTAGATACTGCCTGGCTGTCAAACTCTTCATCCCTCAGAAGCATGTTGACGCTCGAAATCAGTATTGCAGGGTCTTTCGGTAAGAAATCCATTTCACAAATTCTATTAAAACACACTGCAAAAGTACTCATTTTCCCTTTATTATTCGTATCTTTGCAGCCAACATTACAATACTTTAAGAGAATTATGGCACATAATTGTGAAAACTGCAAATTTCGGGCGCACTACGACAAGGAGCCCAATTCTTTCTTAGGTAAGTTCTGGCGTTGGCATATCAATTTCTGCCCAGGCTGGAAGGGTTATTTCACCAGTCAGAGTGAAGATAAGAAGGCTGAACTGAGAGCAAAGTATAACTTCACAAAATATTAAGCTATGGCAAAAAAGATTATGTTTGGTGCTTTTATGGCACTGCTATCAATGACAAGTTGCAACAACGGAAATAGTAACGAAAACGTAACGTCCACACCGTCTTTTGATGAGGTATTAACCTCACGCAGAAGTGTCCGCAACTACGATGCCTCGAAGAAAATCACTGAGGCAGAAGTTCGTGATCTTATCAAGGCTGCTCAGGAGTCTCCTTCATGGGCTAATCAGCAGCCTACCAAATATTATGTGGCCATCAGCGAAGAAAAATTGGCGGCTATCGAGCCGAAGAGCCTAACCGTCCTGAGAGAAAGAATCTTGATGAAATCGTGAAATTCTTCTGATAAATCTTGGATAATATGGAACTATTGGAATTGATAAAAAGAAGATATAACTGTAGGAACTATAAGCCTAAGAGTGTTGAGAACGAAAAACTGGACTACATTATGGAATGTGTTCGGTTTGCTCCTTCTGCTGTGAATAAACAGCCGTGGATGTTCCGTATCATTAGCAGTGAGGAAGATAGGAAGAAAATCAGCCAATGCTACAACCGTGAATGGTTTGCTACTGCCCCTGTTGTTATCATTGCATCTATACTGCATGATGAAGAATGGGTACGCTCCGACGGTAAACATCATGGCGATATTGACATAGCCATTGCAGTAGAGCATCTTTGCCTGGCTGCTACAGAACAGGGACTTGGTACATGTTGGGTATGTAACTTTGATGCCGAACTGTGCAAGAAGTCCTTTGGTCTAGGTGAGAATGAGGAAGCTGCCGTTCTGATTCCCATTGGCTATGCTGCCGATGAACCGAAGGAAAAGAAGCGTAAGGCCATTGAAGAAATATGCAAGTAAACAAAACACCATAAGAAGATGAAAAAAGTAATCAGTACAACAAAGGCACCTTCGGCAATAGGTCCTTATAGTCAGGCAATCCAAGTGGGAAATATTATCTATACCTCTGGACAGATTCCCATCGACCCTGCTACTGGAAGTTTTGTTGAGGGAGGTATCAAGGAACAAACCCGTCAGTCTTTGCTCAACGTGAAGGCTATTTTAGAAGAGGTTGGTCTGACAATGGGCAATGTAGTGAAAACTACGGTATTCATGGCTGATATGAATGACTTTGCGGATATGAACGCTGTTTATGCAGAGTTTTTCACAGAGCCATACCCTGCAAGGTCTGCCGTTGCCGTAAAAACTTTACCTAAAGGAGCATTAGTTGAAATTGAAGTAGTAGCAGGCGTATGACAAAGATATTAATCCTATCATTGTTAGGTCTCTGCTTTGCGTTGACAATGGACGCTCAAAATGGCCTGAAAAAGGTCTATAACGAGAACATCAACCCCATCGAGCAGATAGACCAGGCATTAGTGAAAGCTAGGTCTGAAGGAAAGTTCGTCATCTGTCAGGTGGGAGGTAACTGGTGTCCCTGGTGCTTGCGCTTTGCTGACTTCATAACGAATGACACTACAATAAGCAATGTCATTGACGAGAACTTTGTCTATATCCATGTGAACTACAATCCACGGAAATCTGAGGGAGAGGAAAAGGTGCAGTTGGCAAAGGCTATGCTGGAACGACTGAATAATCCTGCGCGTTTCGGATTCCCAGTTTTTGTGGTACTTGATGAAGAAGGTAGGGTCATCCATATTCAAGATTCGAGTTTCTTGGAAGAGGGACAAGGTTACAACCAAGAGAAAGTGCTGCGTTTCTTCAAGAATTGGACTCCAAAGGCAGTGATGCAATGATATAGTACCACAAATCACTAATATGGGACATGGTAATCTTCGACGTGGATTTCTTATAATATTATATATAATAAAGTACGCGAAGACATATTGACAGTTTAATCGCTAAATAAAACTAAAACTTTATATAAGTGTGAGCCTTTCAGATGGAAAATGATTATTTTTGCAGCATAAAAACGTATTGATTAATAATAACGATATTATGGCATTATTCGATCAGATTAGCGAGGACATCAAGTCTGCAATGAAGGCTCGCGACAAGGTGCGTCTGGAGACACTCCGCAACATTAAGAAAGTATTTCTGGAAGCAAAGACTGCTCCAGGAGCCAACGACACATTGGCTGATGCTGATGCATTGAAGATTATCTCAAAACTGGCTAAGCAGGGTAAGGAAACGGCAACGACCTACACACAAGCAGGGCGTCAAGACTTGGCTGATGCAGAGTTGGCACAAGTGGAAGTTCTTGAGAGTTATCTGCCGAAACAACTTTCCCAAGAGGAGATTGAAGCAGAGGTGAAGATGATTATTGCTGAAGTGGGAGCAACAAGCATGAAGGAGATGGGAAAGGTAATGGGCACAGCCAGCAAGCAGTTGGCAGGAAAGGCTGATGGACGAGTCATCTCTGAGATTGTAAAGAAACTCTTGGCATAAGCTAACATAAATTATTGGAGATCTATGAGGTGTGAAAGACAACTTTCACACCTCATTATTAAGCATACGAGCCTATCAAGAGATAGTTAAGAAGTGTGGAAGTCAGTGAGTAAAAAACAAGAGTTGAATCTAAGAGACCTTGGAGATGCTATTGAGGGCGTTCCCAAAGGGTTGTTTCTGCGTAGCGGCAAACTTAGTATATTCACGAAGGAAGAGTGTGCTGACCTCTGTTGGCGGTACAATATCAAGAGCGTCATTGACCTTAGAACGCCTATTGAGTCGGCAGAGTTCCAGGATCCATTGCCTGAAAGTGTGGAATATCTGCAGATTCCGATCTTGAAAGATTCTGCTGTCGGTATAACCCATGAGACAGGTTCGGACCCAATGACCATTATCAAGAATCTGCGCAAGAATCCTGAGAAATTGAAGGAAATGGTGCCAGACTTCGAGGCACTCTATATGGACATCGTAACAGATGATTACTGTAGGAGGCAGTTGGATAAGGTCGTTGCAACTCTGCGGGGAAATGCGGAAAAAGGCATCTGCACTCTCTATCACTGTACAGCCGGAAAGGATAGGACAGGTATCGTTAGTATGGCTTTGCTGAAATCATACGGTATCAGTGATGCCGAGATAATCAAGGACTACATGAGGACTAACTACAATGCTTTATGGCCAACGATCAAGAAATGTGTGGGGGTAGGGTTGATGACCTGGAACTGGGAGTTGGTAAAGACAGCATATGTATCCTTTATGGCTCGGAGGGAACTCATAGAAACATCTTTGAAATATTATGTTGTCTGACCATCATCGTTGCGAGGTCAAGTCCAGAACTCTTTGTCGCCGGTTTCTTCCATTTCGCCCTGACACTTTGGACAGGTCTTCTTGTCCCATATCTTGATGTGGTTGCTACCGCAGTTCAGACAGAGCCTGCCCACCTCGCTTCTGTAGGATGGGGCAACGTCGGCAATGATACCGCCAACAACGATGTTCTGGATGCTCTTGCAGTCAGGGCATGATATCGGTCTGATCTCTTGTCGGAAGAGTCCACGGCCCTCGTACGCTTCAGCCTCGTATCCGCATTTCTTGCAGCGGTATTTCAGTTTCCAAGCCATAACCTGTTTATGATGGAGAATGACTACATAGACAGATTACAGGATAACCTCCATTGTAGTCTTCTGCACCTTCATCTCCATGCTCTTATAAAAACATAGGGCGGGACTGTTCCCTTCCCAGACGTTCAAGGTGATGTTATGGCATCCGATAGACTGGGCGTACTGGTACACATGTTCGTACAAGGCTTTGCCCACATGCTGGCCGCGAAACTGCTCGTCGACGCAAATATCATCAATATATAACGTCTTGACATCCTGAAGCAGGGTGTGCCCTTCGATTTCGGTAATCTGACAGAAGGCGTAGCCCTGTATCTTGCCGTCATCGTAAACGAAGATCGGCTTCTGATTATCTGCGAGCATGACCTCGAGTTCGGACTCGTTGTACTTGGTCGTATGGGGTTTGAACAAGTCTGGACGTATCTTGTAATGCACCATATTTACTTGATGTAGCAGATCTATGATACGCTTGATGTCTGTTTTGTTTGCCTTTCTAACCATTGTTTATTGTTTTCTAAAAATCACTTAAATCAGAGGCAAAGTTAAGTATATTTCTTTTATTTTGTTTATTTTTGCAGCAAATATTAGGAATGTTTATGAAAGCGGGCCAGATGAAAACCGCAGTAATTGGCGGTGGGGCGGCAGGCTTCTTTTTGGCCGTAAACCTAAAGGAGGCAATGCCGGAGATGGAGGTGACCATCTTCGAGCGTAGTCATCGTGTGCTTTCGAAAGTCGCTGTTTCTGGGGGCGGGCGCTGCAATTGCACGAACAGTTTTGCTGAGGTGCGAGACCTGTCAGCGGTTTACCCTCGTGGTCACCGACTGATGAAACGTCTGTTCAAAACCTTCGACTATCGCGACGTTTATCAGTGGTTTGAACATCATGGTGTACCATTGGTGACGCAGGACGATGAGTGCGTCTTCCCGACCACCCAGGACTCTAGGGCTGTCATCGACTGTTTCCTCTCCTTGGCCCGCCGCCACCGGATAGATATCCGGCAGGGGGAGAAAGTTTCGTCGCTGGCGGATCTGTCGGACTATGACTTCGTGGCCGTCACCACAGGCGGATCTCCGACAGGCGAGGGACTGAAGTGGCTCGCGCAACTGGGGCATGAACTGGAGCCGCCCGTTCCCTCTTTGTACAGCCTGCGGATAGGAAACGAGAGATTATGCGAACTGATGGGGACGGTGGTCAACGATGTGACAGTACGCCTGTCTGGTACGAAATTCCGTGCTGACGGTCCCTTGCTGATCACGCATTGGGGGGTGAGTGGTCCTGCCATCCTGAAACTATCTAGTTATGCAGCCCGCTTCCTGGCGGACAGTGACTATAGAACTTCGCTTTCTATTAACTGGTTACAGCGTGACGAATCCAGCGTGCAGGCTACTCTCACTGAGACGGTCTCCCGTCAGCCTCAGAAGCAACTGACAACCCAGTGTCCTTTAGGACTGTCGCTTCGGCTATGGAATCATCTGCTGGCAGAGGCCTTAGGCCCCAGAAGTCAGATCAGGTGGATGGATATGAGCCGTAAGGATATGAACCGGCTGACGAACATCCTCGTGAATGCTACTTATCCAGTGACGGGTCGAGCCCCTTTCAAAGACGAGTTCGTCACCTGTGGAGGGGTCTCTCTGAAGAGCGTAGACCCTGCTACGCTTGAGAGCCGGCACGTGCCCCGGCTCTATTTCGCCGGTGAGGTGCTTGATATAGACGGTATTACGGGTGGGTTCAACTTTCAGGCGGCCTGGACGACTGCCTATGTCGTGCAACAATCCATTAAGACTGCCGCTGATGCAATAAATGCCGGCGTTTTGCGTTATTAAGGAGGTGTTGAAGCGTTATTCCATAGTATGGCTCCTGTCTCTGGCCGCCCTGACGGTCAGGGCGCAGTATGATGTGTCGTTCAGCCACTATTGGGCGATGGAGCCTTCGTTCAACCCTGCTGCCGTCGGTAAGGAGGCTAAACTGAATGTGGTAGGAGCCTATGCGATGCAGTTGGCAGGTTTTGAGAATAATCCGAAGACGATGTATGCTGCTGCGGACATGCCTTTCTATGCGATGAACAGTTATCATGGCGTCGGTATCCAGTTCATGAATGATGCCATTGGTCTTTTCACTCACAAGCGATTTGGTTTGCAATATGCTTATCAACCCCAACTCTGGGGAGGCAAATTGAGCCTGGGGGTACAGGCTACGATGCTCAGTGAGACTTTCGACGGCTCGAAGATAGATATCATCGATACAGGTGATCGTGCCCTGCCTTCGTCTTCCGTCAACGGCACCGCCTTCGACATCAGTGCCGGCCTCTATTATAAGCATCGTAACTGGTATGCCGGCGTTTCGGTCCTCCATCTTAACGCACCCAAGGTGGAACTGGGCGAAAAGAACGAAATAGCCGTCTCTTCCACATATTATTTGACTGGCGGATACAATATTCGGCTGAAAAATCCGTTTCTTACGATACAAACCTCGTTCTTGGGACGTACAGATGGTGTCGCTTACAGGGCGGATGTCTCCGGGCGGCTGATGTACAAACACGAGAAGAGAGTGCTGTATGCAGGGATGTCGTATAGCCCGACAAATTCTGTGACGGTACAGATCGGTGGCGATGTGCACGGTGTGCGGCTGGGATATAGTTATGAGATATACACGTCGGCTATCAGCATCGGAAACGGAAGCCATGAACTCTACGTGAGTTATCAGACGGAACTGAACCTGTTTAAGAAGGGGCGTAACTTGCATAAGAGTGTGAGAATCTTGTAGTGAGAGGTAAGAGGTGAGAGATGAGAGAAATGATGATGGGCAGAAATGTAAATACAAATATAAAAATGTTTAAGAAAATGCTTAAGATAGAGAGTTTGGTACAGGTGGGAGTATTCTCTTACCTCTTACCTCTCACCACTTGCCTCTTGCTGACAGGTTGTTTTGGCAGCAAACTGGCTTCTTCTGCAGGCGGTGAGGTGACTGGCACTGGCGGCAGAGCCTTTACGGAACCGACCCCATACGGCATGACGCTGGTGAAGCGCGGCCATCTGAAGATGGGTATTGAGAAAACGGACAGCCTTTGGGGCCGTCAGACACCATTGCGCGACATCTCTGTCGACGGATTCTGGATGGACGAAACGGAGGTGACCAACTCCAAGTACCGCCAGTTCGTTAACTATGTGAGAGACTCCATCCTCAGAGAGCGACTGGCAGAAATCGATGAGACCTATCGTACCGTTAAGACAGACCGCGAGGGCAATGAACTCGGTTCGGTGCTGAACTGGAAGAAGGCACTGCCGCGTAAGCCCAGTGAGGACGAGCAGGAGATCATCGACGGCCTCTATGTCACCAATCCTGTTACCGGGGAGAAGATGCTCGACTATCGGCAGATGAACTATCGCTATGAAGTGTTTGACTATACCGCTGCCGCCCTGCGTCGCAATCGTCTGAACCCAGAGGAGCGCCATCTGAATACGGATATCGCCGTTGATCCTAATGAGCAGGTGTGGATATCTAAGGATACGGCCTATATCGACGACGAGGGCAAGATTGTCAGAGAGACCATCAACCGCCAGTTGTCTGGTCCATGGGACTTTCTGAATACCTATATAGTAAACATCTATCCCGACACTACCTGCTGGGTGAACGACTTTCCAAATGCAGACAATGAGATGTATATGCGCTACTACTTCTCCAACCCCGCTTATAACGATTATCCTGTGGTGGGTGTGACATGGGAGCAGGCCAATGCTTTCTGCTTCTGGCGTACGGAATATCTGCTAAAGGGACTGGGCCCGGCAGCCCGCTTCGTGCAGCGCTACCGTCTGCCGACAGAGGCCGAGTGGGAGTTCGCAGCCCGTGGTAAGGATCAGAACGAGTTCCCGTGGGATAATGAGGATGTGGCCAGTGGCCGGGGATGTTTCTTTGCCAACTTCAAGCCTGATGACGGTAACTATACCAAGGATGGCAATCTGATTACCAGTCGTGTGGGCATCTATTCCGCCAATAGCAACGGTCTCTATGATATGGCAGGTAATGTGGCAGAGTGGACGAGTACCGTCTATACTGAGGCTGGCGTTGATGCCATGAACGACATCAACCCTCAACTGAGATATAATGCCGCTATTGAAGACCCGTATCGTCTGAAGAAGAAAAGCGTGCGTGGTGGTTCTTGGAAGGATCCAGAGTCCTATATCCGTTCAGCCTGGCGTTCGTCGGAATATCAGAACCAGCCGCGGTCATATATCGGGTTCCGTTGTGTGCGTAGTCTTGCCAACTCTACCAGCGACAAGGCCAGGGAGTCGAAGAAGTAATCTCTTGTTTATAGTTTCAGTTTATAGTTTATAGAAAATGACAACATATAGCAAATACAATTTTGTATACCGTCTGCAGAAGTGGATGGATAGTGTGCCGGGGCAGACGTTCCTCAACTATGCTTACAGTTGGGGCGCCTCTATTGTTATCTTAGGAACACTTTTTAAGTTGACCCACCTGCCAGGAGCAAACTTCTTCCTTTTCTTAGGTATGGGAACGGAGGTCTTTGTGTTCTTTATCTCTGCCTTCGATCGTCCGTTCGATAAGACAACGGATGGCATGGAACTAGATAACCATGTGAAGACGGAAGAGGAAGAACTTGAGGCAGTGAGTGCTCAAACTGCTGCCACTGTCATTGGTGGAAATGGTGGTACCATCATTATCGGAGGTGGTGGCCAACCCGATATTGCTGCAGCATCCAGCGCTGCTTCTGATCAGGCAAAGGTCGATACGGAGGCCATCGCGGCTGTTTCGTCATCCGTAGCTACAGTATCCGGAATAACCGGTGTATCCGCTGTTTCCGGTCTTCCCACTGTCAACCCCGAACTTGAAGAGGCTACTGCCAACTATGTTGATGAACTCAAGCGTCTTACAGAGATGTTGTCGAAAGTTTCCGAGCAGAGTGAGCGCTTGGTTCGTGACTCCGAGGAGATGGAGAACCTCAATCGTACGCTCACCGGCATCACTAAGGTCTATGAGTTGCAGTTGAAGAGTGCCAGTTCACAGATCAGTACGATTGATGACATTAACGCCCAGACGCGTCGCATGGCTGAGCAGATTGCTGAGCTGAATCAGATTTACACCCGTATGATAGAGGCAATGACCGTCAATATGAAGGCCGCCGCCCCCTTAGGATAAACGACTATGGCAATCAAGAAAAGACCCGTTTCTCCACGCCAGAAGATGATCAATCTGATGTATGTCGTCTTGATGGCTATGCTGGCGCTAAACGTCTCGAATGAGGTGCTCAACGGCTTCTCTATTGTAGAGAAGAGTTTGAACCGCACCACGCAGAACGCCACATTGGAGAATCTGGCATTGTACGATGAGTTTGCCCTGCAGATGAAGGCAAACCCTCAAAAGACGAAGGAATGGTATGACAAGTCACGTGAGGTGAAGAAGATGAGTGACTCGCTCTATAATCTGATTGCAGACCTGAAGCAGGCCATCGTCATCGAGGCTGATGGAAAGAAGGGTGATGTCTTGAACATCCGCAATAAAGAAGACCTTGAGGCCGCTAATCAGGTGATGCTCGCACCAGGACGTGGCAGGGGGCAGGAACTGCATGACGCCGTTGCCGCCTATCGTCGGCAGATGCTCTCTATGGTAGGCACCTATCGCCAGAAGAAGATGATAGCCTCCAACCTCTCAACAGACATTCCCTCCGATGTCTCTGCGATGGGAAAGAACTGGCAGGAGTATATGTTCGAGGCGATGCCTGCCGCTGCTGCCGTTACTCTGCTGTCTAAGTTGCAAAGTGATGTGCGTTATGCAGAGGGTGAGGTGCTCCATACGTTGGTGCAGAATATTGATGTGAAGGATATCCGTGTCAATGCTCTCGAGGCATTCGTCATCCCTAATTCCCAGACAATCGTCCGCGGTGATAAGTTCTCCGCCCATATCGTTATGGCTGCCGTCGACACGACTCAGGTACCTGATATTTATATAGGTAATCAGAAGGTAGACCTTAAAGATAACCTCTATGAGCGTATTTGTGGTACCACTGGTGACTTCACGCTGGCTGGATATCTCGAGACAGTCAATGGCAATGGCGAGAAAGTCCGTCGCGACTTTTCTCAGAAATATACCGTCGTTGATCCCAGCGCCACCGTCAGTGCCGACCTGATGAATATGCTATATGCTGGTTACAACAATCCCATCAGCATCAGTGTACCCGGTGTGCCGCTTACTAAAATACAAGCGACGATGACCAATGGTACCTTGCAACCCGTAGGTCCAGGAAAGTATATTGCCCGTCCCTCTAAGATAGGTGAAAATGCTACGATAACCGTTATCTCTACTAATACAGGACGCCCACAGCAGATGGGACAGTTTACCTTCCGTGTGCGCCGCCTGCCAGATCCGACACCTTATATTACGATTAATGATGAGCATGGCAATCCTACCCGCTATAAGGGTGGCGGCCTTTCCAAGTCACAGTTGATAGGTGCCAATGCTATCGGCGCAGCCATCGACGACGGTATACTTGACATCGCTTTCCGGGTACAGTCGTTCGAGACCGTGTTCTTCGATAATATGGGTAATGCCGTTCCTATCGTCAGCGAGGGCACCTCGTTCTCCTCTCGTCAGAAGGAAACATTCCGAAAATTGACTCGTAATCGCCGTTTCTATATCTCCCGTGTGACGGTAGTTGGCCCTGATGGCCTGACGCGCACTTTGCAGAACCCTATGGAGGTAATCGTGAAGTAGGGTAGATCGTTGATAGTTTATAGTTAATAGATGATATGAAAAGAATATTGTTCTTAGTACTGATAACATTGGTGACTGACGTTGCCGTCGCCCAGCCTAAGCAGCGACGCAGTCAGCAACAGACATCCCAACAGCAGAAGAAGAATCCTTCTTCCGCCATGTCCATCCGTGCACAAATATCGTTTCCAACGGCTGTTGATATGCCTGAGGATGTGGTGTGGCGTCGTGATATTTACCGTGAGATTGATCTCACGAAAGATGCCAATGCCGGACTTTACTATCCTGTTCAGCCTGAGGGTAAGCAGATGAACCTATTTACTTATATATTTAAGTTGGCGCAGAATAACTATATCCCCGTCTATGAATACTCCATCGCCAATGATGGTGCCGATGTGTTCAACGACCAGACGAAGATAGAGATGAAGACGTTGCTCGATGACCGCCATATCTTCTATGAGGAACAGGATGGAAAGTTGAAGGTCGATAATAGTGATATCCCCTCGCAGGAAGTGACGAAGTACTATCTGAAGGAAAGTGCTTACTACGACCAGGCCAATGCTGCCTTCCATATTAAGGTGGTGGCTCTTTGTCCGGTGATGATGCGTGAAGATGACTTTGGCGGCGAGGCCACTCAGTACCCTCTCTTCTGGGTGAAGTACAGTGATCTTGAACCCTTCCTCAACCGTCAGACGGTGATGACGTCGAACCTCAATAATGCCGCCACGATGACGATGGATGACTTCTTTACGCTCAATAAGTACCGTGGCAAGATCTATAAGACCAATAATGCCCAAGGTAAGACATTGCTGCAACTCTGCGATGGCGACACCACGAGACTCTCAGCAGAACAACAGCGCATCGAGAAGGAACTGGAAGCCTTCCGTAAGAATATCTTCGGCGATCCTGAGAAGAAAGACTCTCTAGACAGTATCGCCAATGCTAATCCTCAGAATATAAAGGCCGCCCGGAAGGCGAAGGCTAAGGGTAACAGAGCCCCAAAGAGCAGTGTCCGCCGTACTAAAGCCTCTAAGTCAAAGAGTGGTTCTGGCAGTGGCTCTGCTGCTTCCAGCGGTGCCCGGGTATCTGTCCGTCGACAACGTCACTAACCATTTTATACATTTGAACTTCTTAGTGGATGATGCGGATTGCGCAGAAATGATAAAATAATTCTGCAATATCAGTATCATCTGCTTTTTTTTTCGTAACTTTGCACCATCAAATTCGTTTTAAACAGAATCAATCATGAAAAGAATCATTTCGTTAGTCGTGCTTGCAGTCGCTATGACGATGACTGTACAGGCACAGGGAATCAAGTTTGGTGTGAAGGGTGGTCTTAACATCACCAAAATGTCGATCAGCAAGGATGTCTTTGATTCTAAGAACAAGGCAGGTTTCTTTGTAGGCCCCACGCTGAAACTCTCACTGCCTATGGGCTTTGGAGCCGATATCGCAGCCCTCTACGATGAGCGCAGTGCCAATGTTGAGCTTGAATCCTCAAGTACCTCACTTTCCGTTTTGCCTGGTGAACAACAGTCTTCGTCAAATGAGACCATCAAGCAGAAGTCCATTCAGGTGCCTGTAAATCTCCGTTATAACATCGGCCTCAGCAGTATGGCTGGTATCTACCTCGCCGTAGGTCCTCAGTTCGGATTCCCTGTCGCTGATAAGGTCTTTAAGACCGAATTCGGTGAATATCGTCTGAAGGATGCCAACCTGAGCGTTAACTTCGGTGCCGGTCTCTCTCTCATGGGACATCTCGAAGTTGGATTCACCTACAACCTCGCAGCAGGCAAGTCAGGTGAGTTCACATCTATAAAAGACATCGATACTCACAACAACGCTTGGCAAATTTCAGCCGCCTACTATTTCTAAAGGGTAAATCGCAAATAAGTCAATCATAAATTGTTTATAGACGTCATTCTGCCGCTTCCCCTCAACGGCGTGTTCACTTATTCCGTTCCGCCTGAGTTGGAGCGGCAGGTTGCCGTTGGCTATCGTGTCCTCGTACCTTTCGGCCGCAACAAGACCTATGTCGGCATTGTCGCCAAAGTCTTGTTTACAGTTTACGGTTTACAGTTTACAGGTGATAACTCTGCTGTAGAGGAAGGGCTTGCCAGCAAATCATCTGTAAACTGTAAACCGTCCGCTCGACCCGAAGGGACGCTTTCCTCAGAAAGAACTGTAAACTATAAGGATGTTCTCCAAGTTCTTGATGCCTCGCCGATCTTGTTGGACTCCCAACTCAATCTCTGGCGTTGGATTTCCGACTATTACCTCTCACCCATTGGCGAGGTTTATAAGGCTGCTCTCCCTGCTGGCCTGAAAGCAGAAGATGGCTACCGCCCAAAGACAGAGACCTTCATCCGTCTTACTGCCAGGTTCCACTCCGAGCAGGCGCTCCATATCGCCCTTGATATGCTTCAGCGCGCACCATCCCAGCAGAAAGCCTTCATTGATTTTCTCGATTTGTCGATGTTTAATGAGACAGGAAACTATCTCTTGGGCATTACTCGTGATGAACTTTTGAACGAAGGTCACACCCTTGCTTGCATCACGGCTCTCGTCAAGCGAGGTCTCCTTGAAACCTACGAGCAAGAGGTGGGACGTCTTAATCATGGTGGTGAACCTCGTCCAGAGCATATCAAACCGCTCAGTCTGACCCAGCAGGAAGCCTTCAATCAGATACAGTTCGCTTTCCTCCAAAAGCCTGTTACGCTACTTCATGGTGTCACATCCAGCGGTAAGACCGAGATTTACATCCATCTCATTCAGCAGGCTCTCGACAGGCATCAGCAGGTACTCTACCTCCTGCCTGAGATAGCCCTTACCGTACAGATGATGGAGCGCTTGCAGCGGGTCTTTGGTAGTCGGCTTGGCATCTACCACTCGAAGTATGCCGATGCCGAGCGTGTAGAGATTTGGCAGAAGCAACTTTCAAAGAATCCCTACGATGTCATACTCGGTGCCCGCAGTGCCGTATTCTTGCCTTTTCAGCATCTTGGGCTGGTCATCATCGACGAGGAACACGAGACATCCTATAAGCAGCAGGATCCAATGCCCCGCTACCATGCCCGCAGTGCCGCTATTGTCTTGGCGCAGATGTGTGGAGCCAAGACATTGCTAGGTACTGCCACTCCTTCTATCGAGACGTACCACAATGCTCAGACAGGCAAGTATGGCTATGTTTCGCTGATGGAGCGCTACAAAGGCATTGAACTACCAGAGATACGAGTGGTAGACATCAAAGACTTGCAGCATCGGAAGATGATGCATGGCCCCTTCTCGCCAGAGTTGTTGCAGAAGGTCCGTGAGGCTCTAGAACGTGGCGAGCAGGCTATCCTCTTCCAGAACCGTCGTGGTTATGCGCCGATGATTGAGTGCAAGCAGTGTGGCTGGGTCCCTCATTGCCAGCATTGCGACGTATCTCTGACCCTTCATCGCAACCTTAATCAACTGACTTGTCATTACTGCGGCTATACCTATCAGGTGCCAGCGGAGTGTCCAGCCTGTGGTAGCCGTGAACTTCAGACACGAGGCTATGGTACAGAGAAGATTGAGGACGAAGTGCGCGCGATCTTCCCAGAAGCCCGTATAGCCCGCATGGACCTCGATACCACTAGCACCCGCCAGGCCTACGAACGCATCATCAACGATTTCTCCGTTGGCCGTACAAACATTCTCATCGGCACACAGATGATCTCTAAAGGGCTCGACTTCGACCGTGTTTCCGTCGTAGGCATCCTAAATGCTGACACAATGCTGAACTATCCTGACTTCCGTGCTTATGAGCATGCTTATATGATGATGTCGCAGGTTAGTGGTCGTGCAGGTCGCAAAGGCCATCGTGGACTCGTTATCCTGCAGACGAAGAGTCCTGATAGTCCTATTATCCGTCAGGTTGTCGACAACGACTATCCTGCTTTCTTCCGTGGGGTCATGGCAGAGCGACAGCAGTTCCGTTATCCGCCTTATTGTCGTCTTGTATGTATCTATCTGAAACATCGCAGCGATAGTCTCGTCGATACGGCCGGCCTTGAACTTGGCAGTCGCCTGCGCCAGTGGTTTGGCACCCGTGTCCTTGGTCCAGACCGTCCAGCAGTCGCCAAGGTCAAGTCCCTTTCCATCCGCAAAATCCTCCTCAAGGTTGAGCCGGGACTCGATCTCCCCTCCGTCCGCAAATACTTAGCGCTTGCCCAGCAGCAGATGCAACAAGACAAGCGATACGCCTCCCTCCAGATTTATTTCGATGTAGATCCGCTGTAACTAGGACAATTTACATATTGTCAAACTGAGGTTTTAGCCACTCCATGCGTGTGACAAACCATTCCTTCAACTCTTGAACTTCATTCTGGTAACTTCCCCAGATGTTGTAATTAGACCAGGTCTTGACATTTAGCAGATGCCACACGTCGTTATTCTCCTCGGCTGAGTATTTCAGATACTGTGCATCGGCATTGACATGAGCAAGAATGTCATTCATATGAGAATAAAAGAAATTAAAACGCTCTTTCACCCTTGCCACGAAAACAGGATCCTTGAATAGGCGGTCATACCATTTGGTGTATTTAATATAGAATTCTTTTGGATCGTAACATGTTTGGTTGGCTTGGTTAATATTACCATAGGCCACATCCATATCCCATATGGGCCCCATCTTCAACTTCCCACCACGGGCAAGATGCATGTAGCAACTCGTATCGAAATTGCCATCCAGATTCTTACCAATCTCCTGAATCAGATACCAGTCGACGAAAGAGTCCATATCTATATAGGCCTGCCAGCCTGTTGACGGGTTGGTGAAATCATCCCCAAACAAGATACCGTCAACCTTGTTTACAAAATCCTTTGCATAAAGGAAGTTCTCGTCGCCGTATTCCAGATCAGGTTCCTTAATGTTGACGACATTCTCCAAATGAGGTACAGCGAAATAACGTGAGTCAGATTCACCAGGTGCCCGACTGTCTATCTCAAACAAAAAACCGTCATCTCCAACATTCACGCGTTGTTTGGAGATTTTCAGTTTGTCACATAGCAGATAGGTCCCCCAGTATTTCCCATTGAAAGTCAACTCGATGAAATGGCTCTCAGGTGTATAGTCAAGGTTACTGATGCGACTCATATAGAAAGCCAGACTATTGCGCAGCATCGACTTGTCGCTATAATTAGGTATCAACACCCACGACTTGTCCTTGGGCATATCCAACAATGAGATCTTCTCATCAAATTTCAGTCGGAAAGGTTTCTTGGGTAATTGCCAACTGGAGTTGCCTCGTCCTTTAATATTTACTCTCGATTCCACATAATCACCGGCAGCACGTGTCTTAACGTCTTCCCTTAACGACAAGGTGGCGCCGATATAGTCTTCTTTTGAAGTCACCTCCTGAAGACCGTCGGTAGTGATAGTCATCATTGGGAGACCAGTAAAGGAATGGACATATATTTTATAATATTTGTTTTTGCTGGAAGTTGCAACAGTCACTGTACGAGGTCTTGTAAAATCAATCTCTGTCTTACCGCTCTCTGCTTCGAACCCATCGATAACCACCATTGTGCCCTCAAAGGTAAAACGGGGCTTTAGGACTTTTTCGTTAGTCATTACTGGCAACCAACACTCGACAATGCTGTCACCGACAATCTTGCATCTGATATTCTCTCGCAGTGATTGATTGTCGGCTGTCACAAATTCCATCGCGAGTAGTTTTGGCTCCATACGTTCCTCAAGAGTCCTCTCAAGGGTTTCTATTCTTTGCTGTAATGCCTCCCACATCAGTCGAAGTTGACCGTTGAGTTTGTCTTGCTCTGTATTCCTTTGTACTTGTGCTGCATCCCATCGTGCCATTTCCCTACTGCGGGATGCTGGCATAGCATCAAACTGTTCTTTGAGCCATTGCATACGCTGGGTCAGCCAAATTTTCATGCTGTTTACCTTGTCCTGATACAATACCCAGGTGTCGGCGTCGGAAGACTTGTGTGATGTAAAAGTGTCCCATTTTGAGTTGTCTTCCACGATGGCGTATTTTAGATACTGCGCATTTTCGTTGATGTTCCTGATGATATCCGTCTGACGACTGTAGAAATAGTCAAAGCGCTCTTTTACCTCGGCGACGAAAATCGGATCCATGAACAATTCCTTAAACTCCCCAACATCCTTTAGCACGAATCCTGTTGCTGTTGTCTGTCCTGCATCGCCAAATGCTGTCTCGAAATCCCATAACGTCTGCATCCCTTTTTCATTCTTTGCGATTTCATGGATCAGATACCAGTCTACAGAAGTTCCCATACTCGGATGTTGCTGAGAAAGATACTCCCCCAACATATAGGTACCTGAATAGTGACCGTTAAACATCAGGTCCACGTAGCGGAAGCATGGTTTATACTCAAGATTGCTTATCTCGGTCAGGTAAAAAGCAGTCTGATTGTGCAACATGGTAATGTCGTTCACGTTGGGCATCAACTTCCAGTCTGTATGTGCCGGCATGTCCAATATTGGAACTGCGCTTAAGAAACTCAACTTGTAGTCATTTTTCCCCCATTCTGTCCTGTCAGACACTTCGGCCGTTTTAGTGTGGTAACGAAGATCCCCCTCTGCCATAATTCTGCCCGTAGTCTCTTGGAGACCGCTTTGACCTCCATATGCGGCATTGTCTGTAAGACTGAAAGTGGCTTCATAATACAGATTAGATTCTTTCAATTTGCGGGACTTCGTTTCTGCCCACAGCGTGGGAAGACCCGTATAAGCAATCAGGCTGATAATGTATTCCTTGGTTTTCTCTCCATTGTGAACGACGAGGGTTTGTTCAGAACTGAAGTCAAAAGCTGTCTCGCTGCTGATGGCCTCTTGACCACCGATCGTCACACGGTCACCTGTAAATTCGAATCGCGGAATCAGTGATTTTGCATTCATAAAATTCAGCACCCTGCACGTAACTGCACTGTCGCCAATGATGATGCACTCAACATTCTCAACCAGTTGCATGGGATTCTCGGATGCCAGGAACTCCATGTGCAGCAACTTCGGTTCCGTCTGGTTGATTTTGTCGCTCAGTTCGTCTATCTTCTCTTGTGCATCGTTTATCAGATCCAGTAGGTTGTAATAATCTAGGTCAGATTCTATGTCTAAATCTCCATGCATGATGACTTTTTCAAGAATCTTAATATCAATTATATTCACTTTCCCATTGCCGCTGACATCTGCCTCGTTAGCGTCGAACTTTTCTGACGGTGTTCCGTTGAGGTAGTTTATGATCTCCACAATGTCGGCCGCGTTCACCTTGTTGTCACCATTTGTATCGCCAGAGCCAGCCAGCAATACAAGAGGAAGTGCAAAAAAAACAATAAGAGATAGCAGTTTCTTGTTCATAATCTTTATCCTTCTTGTTTGTCTATTTCGTTTACAAAAGTACACAAATTTTCCCAAATCACCAAATCTTTTCCATCTTTATTTATAAAGCCAAGGTAATTGCGGTTAATATCTCGCCGATTGACATTGTATCAAATGGTAGGTTAATCGGAGTTCGTAAACGGTTTAGGTTATGCTTATAGAAGAAGAGAGTCAAGCAAAAGCCTGACCCTCTTTAGTCTGAAGTATTACGATGGACTCCTAAAAATTTAATTCGCAGTTGATACCAAGTACGCGGTTGGTGCGGGTGAAGGAGTCGCTGATGCGCGGTGTGGCAGAGGTCACACGATTATAGTCCTCGTAGTTGGTCTGGAAGTAAGCGGCGCCGAGTTGTACGTGTTCGCCGGCACGATACTTGAAGCCAAATCCGATGCTGCTGGAGTTGACAACGAACGACATGTCGTTCATATAGGCATCAGTGAGTTGGTAGCGGGTTACCTGGACACCAGCGGAGATGGTAAGACGTTCAGTGACGTCCCACTCCGCACCCCCGAGATACTCGTTAGTACCACCGTCGAGTAGTTTCTGGGTGTCATTGTACCAGTGAGCCTTTGTATCATAGAAGTGGTGATAGCCCAGGTTTAGGCGCACATCGTCGTTGATGTTCCACATAGCGCCGACGGCAAGTTGGGAAGGAGAGTCTTCATCAATCTTTTCGCCATCGCGGAACTTATTGACGGCAGGAATCTCGCTGGCCTCGTTGACGGTAGACTCATTCTCCATATGCATCTCTGTCCTTGCTTCGTACTTGACGGCGAAGTTGAAGGCCCCCAGCCGATAGTCGACGCCAATGACGGGAGCAACGCCCATGCCAGTCTGGTTACAGAGCAGGTTTACCCCCTGAGAGTACTTCTGAAGGCCGTTGAGGCTCTGCATGGTGCCTTCGAGTTGTGCGAGTTGCACCGTAAGTTCTGTAGGAACGTCGACACCAGCGGCTTGATACTGGGCTATAGCGGCATTGATCAGTGAGATGTTTCCGTCGATGGTTGAGGTGGCGCCTTGGAGGAAACTGCCGAAGTCGACATAACCGCCAGCGGTGTTCACCATAATGTTACTGATCTTGGCTTTATAGGTAGCGGCACCGTAAAGCATGCGCAAGCCACCATAGACACTGAGGTTTGGGGTAATTTTATATGCAGCACCGAGTTGGAAACCGAAGTAGTATTGTCGCCCCTGCATATAGCCATCCATATCATAACCTGTGGCGCCGAGGGGTTGCAGTTGGTTGGCAATGCCTCCGACAACGCTCTCAAAGGAACCGAGTCCATCGGCAAACTCACATTTACCGCCGCCGCCTGGGACGGAGAAATTGAATTGTACACTCCAGTTTCCCTTATTATAGGCAGCCTGCAATGATGGAATGATAGGGGCATCTGCAACGCCTTCGAACGTCTTCTGAGCCAGTCCATGGTTCTTTCGGCCGAGTGCAAAGACAGGGTTCTCGCTCTGTATGGTACGTGTCTGATGGGCGTACTGCCAGTTGAAGGCGACGTGGAGACCTTCTGGCATGAAGGCTACGCCTGCCGGGTTGGAATAGACTCCGTCGAGACCGATAGCCGCGTCGCGGGCTGGGTTGCGGAGAAAATCGATACTCTGATTCGTGTTGGTTAAGATGCCACCTGCTGTGGCGTTGGTTGCTACGGCCAGCATCGCGCCGGCGAGACATGTTGTGATTTTGTTCATATCCTTAAACATCTTTTATGAAAATCGGGTGCAAAGGTAGATATATTGTTTAAAAGTGTGTTGTTTGCGTACACAAAGTTAACAAGGTTTAACAGAAAATGCACAAATATATGCACAAATGTGCAATTATGTGCAGTTTTCTGTAGACAAAAACCTATTTCTTGAGTTCTGGATAGGAAAGACGTGTGTGATAAATTGTCTTGAGTTTTTCAATAAGTACGGTCTTGGCATAGGCAATGTCACGGAATGTGATAGGGCACTCCTTGAAATAACCTTCAGCCACCTGCGCATCGATGAGGCGGTTGACGAGGTCGCGGATGGTCTTCTCCGTGTAGTCAGGGAGAGAGCGTGAGGCGGCCTCGACCGTATCGGCCATCATGAGGATGGCCTGTTCCTTGGTGAAAGGGTTGGGGCCTGGATAAGTGAAGAGCAGTTCGTCTACCTCATCATTGGGATGAGCATTTTTATACTGTACATAGAAGAACTTCGCCTTTCCCTGACCATGATGGGTGGTGATGAATTCACGGATGACCTTTGGCAGGTCGTACTTCTCCGCCATCTTCACACCTTCGGTGACGTGGCTGATAATCATCTGGGCACTGTCGATGTATCCCATCTTCTCATGAGGGTTGACCCCCGACTGATTCTCTGTAAAATAGATGGGATTAGTAATCTTTCCGATATCGTGGTAGAGTGCACCAGTGCGGACGAGTTGGCTCTTGGCACCAATCTTGCGGGCAATCTCTGCAGCGAGGTTACCCACTTGGATGGAGTGCTGGAAAGTGCCTGGTGCCACTTCACTCATCTTGCGCAGGAGTTCCTTGTTCATGTCGGAGAGTTCGATGAGGGTGATGTTCGATGTGAAGCCGAAGGCCTTCTCAAGGAGATAGAGCAAAGGGTATGAGCAGAATAATAGCAGGCCGTTGATGATAATGTAATTGTATTCACTGTAGTTCAGGCGAGTGAAGTCGTTGTTGCGCATCCAGTCGAGGGAGATATTCGTCAGTGTCATGCCGACAGTGATAAGAACGGCCGTCCAGAAGAGTTGTGAGCGGCTTGACAGTTCGCGTAGGGAGAAGATGGCAATCATACCCGCTATGGTCTCGACGGTAATGAACTCCAGCGGGTGCTGGAGGATACAGGCGCAACTGAAGATGGTCGTCATGTGCGCCATAAAGGCGGTGCGGGAATCCATGAACACTCTCACAAAGATTGGCACCATGGCGAAGGGCAGCATATAGATATGCAGGATGCTGTGGCTGACCATGATGCAGGCGGTGACGGAGAAGATTATGATAAGTGCATAGAGCATCGCCGCGGAACGTACTTTCTCGAAATAGTCTTTGCGGAAGAGTGTGAGGAAGATGGTGAAACAGGTGATGAAGATTGCAACATAGAGAATTTGGCCGAGTATGGTGAGGCTGAATTGCGGGGCGTTCTCATGCTTGCGTTCGGTCTCTTTCTTGAACGACATGAGGATGTTATATGTCTTTGCGTCGACAATATCGCCACGGTCGATGATCTTTTGTCCGCGCTGAACGAGTCCTGTAGCCAAAGGGATGCTGTTGTGGAGTTCGTTGAGACTTGCCTCACTTCTGTCTTTGTCGTAGGTGAGGTTGGGGGTCAGGTAGTCGTTGAGGTTACATTTCTTCAGGATTTCGCGATGCTGGGCCAATGTCTCATCAAGGAAAATCTTTTCGTAGGCCGAGATGACAGAGTTGACTTCAGTAATTGGCACACTGTTGGCTGTCTTGCCGTCGATAATGCGGATGAGGCGAGCAGTGTCCTGATGCAGTTCGGTGTACTCGGAACTGTTCATGATGCCTGTGGCATAGAGGTCGCGAAGACGGTTGGCTATGATGCTCAGGTAGTCGTTCTCGAGGCCAGGGATGCCATTGGAATAGTCTTTGTAAAACTGCCGTATTTGTTTGCCTGAGATATCTTTGTTAATCAGATAGTAGGGCTCGTAGAGTTTCATGAGGCTATCGCGCTCTCTGTTGATGACTTCGTCGCTTTTGTAGATGGGGAAGTCAAAGGGGGCGCTGAGGTCGGAGTACACCCAAGGACGTCCTTTCTCAGCGTTGAAACTGAATTGGGTGGATCGCGGCATCAGCCATACAATGATGGCCACGGTACCTATGACGAGTACGGCGCGAATAAGGAGGTCGCGCCACGTGAGTTCGTTCTTAAAGTCAAAACTACTCATTTGATGCTGTCTGTTATGGATGGTTAGACAATATTTTCGCTGCAAAGATACAAATAAAATGAAGAATGAAGAATGAAGAATGGAGAATTTTTAGGTGGCGGCAGCAAATTTTTCATTTTTCACTCTTCACTTTTAACTTTATTTCGTACCTTTGCAGTCAAATAATAATATTACAATGTCAGAAAGAACTGTAAGAGTAAGATTTGCACCCAGTCCGACGGGTGCCCTTCATATCGGTGGCGTACGTACTGCCTTGTACAATTATCTGTTTGCCCGCCAACATGGTGGTCAACTTGTATTCCGTATCGAGGATACAGACTCGAACCGTTTCGTGCCAGGCGCTGAGGAATATATCCTCGAGTCGTTCAAGTGGCTGGGTATCCATTTCGACGAGGGCGTGAGTTTCGGAGGCGACAAGGGACCGTATCGTCAGAGTGAGCGCCGTGACATCTATAAGAAATATGTACAGCAACTGTTGGATGCTGGTAAGGCATATATCGCCTTCGACACCCCAGAGGAGTTGGAAGCGAAACGTACGGAAATCCAGAATTTCCAATACGACAGCCATACCCGTAGCCAGATGCGTAATTCGCTGACGCTGCCGAAAGAAGAGGTGGAACAACTGATTGCCGATGGTGAACAGTATGTGGTGCGCTTTAAGATCGATGGTGGACAAGAGGTTCTGGTCAATGATCTTATCCGCGGCGAAGTTCGTGTGAAGACGGATATCCTTGACGACAAGGTACTCTTTAAGAGTGCCGACCAGTTGCCGACTTACCATCTGGCGAATATCGTCGATGACCATCTGATGGAGATTACGCATGTGATTCGTGGTGAGGAGTGGTTGCCGAGTGCACCGTTACATGTTCTGCTATATCAGGCTTTCGGTTGGGAGGATACGATGCCGCAGTTTGCTCATCTGCCGCTATTGCTGAAACCTGATGGTAAGGGTAAACTCTCAAAGCGCGACGGCGACCGTCTGGGATTCCCTGTGTTCCCTTTGGAGTGGAAGGATCCCAAGACAGGCGAGACCTCTCGTGGCTATCGGGAGGATGGCTATTTTCCTGAAGCCGTTATCAACTTCCTCGCTTTACTGGGTTGGAACCCAGGAACGGAACAGGAGATTTTCTCACTGGACGAACTTGTGCCGCTGTTCGACATCACGAAGTGTTCGAAGGCTGGTGCGAAGTTTGCCTACGACAAAGGCATCTGGTTTAACCATGAGTATATCCTGAAGAAGTCGAACGAGGAGATTGCTGCCCTCTTTGAACCCATTGTGAAGGAGCATTGTCCACAGGAGACATCAGAACGCATCCTTCAGGTGACGGCCATGATGAAGGACCGTGTATCGTTCGTCAAAGAATTGTGGCCGCTTTGCTCGTTCTTCTTCGAGGCTCCTACGGAGTATGATGAGAAGACCGTGAAGAAGCGTTGGAAAGAAGATAGTGCACAGCAACTGACAGAACTTATCGACGTGCTTGAGGGCATTGACGATTTCTCTCTGGAGAATCAGGAGCAGATCGTGCATGCATGGATTGAGCAGAAGGAATACAAACTGGGCAATATCATGAATGCCTGGCGTCTGACTCTCGTAGGTGAGGGCAAAGGTCCTGGGATGTTCGACATCTCTGCCTTCTTAGGCAAAGCGGAGACCATCAGGCGCATGAAGAGAGCCATCGAAGCGTTGGGATGATAAATCCGTAAATCGTAAATCCGTAAATCGTAAATAACAAAGTGTATAACCTCGGCATATATCTTTACCTCTTGGGCGTTGCGATCTACAGCCGTTTCAACGAGAAGGTGCACAAGATGTGGCGCGGTGAGCGTGAGGCCTTCCGCATCCTGAAAGAAAAGGTAGACCCAGAGGCCAAGTATGTGTGGTTCCATGCGGCATCGCTGGGAGAGTTTGAACAGGGACGCCCATTGATGGAGCAGTTACGGAAGGATCATCCGGAGTATAAAATCCTGCTCACGTTCTTCTCTCCTTCTGGCTATGAGGTACGTAAGAACTACGAGGGGGCTGATATCATCTGTTATCTGCCGTTAGATACGATTACCAATGCAAGGCGCTTTCTCCGTTCTGTACGACCAGTGATGGCGTTCTTTATCAAATACGAGTTCTGGTATAACTACTTGCATATCCTTAAGCATCGTGGTGTACCTGTCTATAGTGTATCGAGCATCTTCCGTCCTGATCAGGTATTCTTTAAGTGGTACGGAAGTCAGTACGGACGTGTATTGAATTGCTTTACTCATTTTTTTGTTCAGAACGAGCAGAGCAAGGAATTATTGGCTAAGATAGGTATCACGAACGTAACTATCGTGGGCGACACCCGTTTTGACCGTGTACTTCAGATCAAAGAGGCTGCCAAGCAACTGCCGATCGTAGAGGCGTTTATTTCGAGGAATGAAGAAGTAGGAAAGGGTAAGGAGAATGTTCCTGTGTTCGTGGCAGGTTCTTCATGGCCGCCTGATGAGGAGATATTCATCAAATACTTCAACCAGCATCCGGAGTGGAAACTCATCATTGCTCCTCACGTTATCGGCGAAGATCATCTGCAGCAGATAGAAAAACTGCTCGAAGACCGTAAGGTCATCCGTTATACGGAAGCATCAGCGGAGAATGTTGGCGATGCCGAGGTGTTGATTATTAACTGCTTCGGACTTCTTTCCAGCATCTATCATTATGGCGATGTGGCCTATGTGGGTGGTGGCTTTGGCGTTGGTATCCATAATCTGCTGGAGGCAGCCGTATGGGATGTGCCTGTATTCTTCGGTCCCAACAACCAAAAGTTCCAGGAGGCTCAGGGCATGAAGCAGGGTGGTGGCTTGGAGATTACGGGTTATGATGACTTTGCCAGTAAGATGGATCGCCTGGCCAACGACCCCCAATATTTGAAAGAAGAAGGGCAGAAGGCCGGACAGTTTGTAAAGGGTCAGGCAGGTGCTACTTCGAAAGTACTTTCAAATGTGAAGAGCCTTTGTAGTTGACGGTTCGTTTCTTCTGCAAGTATCTCATGATCAGGTCTGTGGTCGGTACATTCAACACGCGTGCCGATCCTTCGGGAATCTCACTGGTAGCGGTGATATAATTGTTGGTTGCTACCCGATACTTTTTCTTCTTCATGTTCATCTTCTTGCCGTCAGGAGTCAGCAGTCTGACGCTCTTGATCTTTTTAGGATTGGTCTCATCCAGTGTGATCTCGCACTGCATGCCTCCCACGAATGGGAAACTGAAGAGGGTGTTGTGACAGTAGGTAAGCATCATCCTGACAATCTCCTCTCCTGTGAGTTCCAGCACAACGGCATTGTTGTCAAAGGGGTCTATCGCGAGGACGTCGAGTACTGAGATATCTCCCGCAGGATGACTCTCTACTCTTACTCCCCCAGGATTTTCTATGGCTATCTCTGAATGAGTGCCGTCCATAAAGGCATCGCAGATCATGTTGCCTATTTCTTCACGAGTCTCAAAGGGAGTCTCGGCAATAGCCAGCACACGACGGAATTCAGGATTGTCGTTGAAGTGGGCAATCATGGCATCCACAAGCCCGCTCCGCTTGGAGAAGGCCTTCACGTCGATGTATTCAGCCTTCTTGTTGACGACCTTCCCGCTGTCTACGGTCAGCGTGATATAGGTCACACGGCCGAACTTGTTCTTGTTCTGGGTAATCAAGATGCCATTCTTAATCTCGTCGCCCTTCAGTTGGGTATGCGTGTGGCCGCCGATAATCAGGTCCAGCCATGGTGTCGTCTCAGCAATCTTGATATCGTCAGGATAGCCGAGGTGGGAGAGCAGGATGGTGACATCGCACTCCTTGCTGAGCCATTCGTATTGGGGGATTACTTCCTCGGCAGGCTTGAAACGGATGCCCCTGATGTTATCAGGGTGGGTGCTGGGAATGCCTTTGGGACTCAGTTGGATGGCTCCTATGACACCAACCTTCAGACCCTCCACGTCGAACACTTGACAGGGTACGGTCTTGATGTTCGTCGTGTCGTCAGGGAAGATGTTCGCACAGATATACCTGAAGGAGGAGAGGCCTATGAGCCTCGATAGCGAGTGCACGTCGAACTCATGGTTGCCTAATGCTGAACCGTTGAAGCCCGTCAGGTTCATCAGGGCCACCATGGGGTAGGCGGGAATCCTGTACTTGTCGTTCACGGGGTTACCCGTTCTGTTGTCGCCTGCGGAGAATACCAACAAAGAAGGATCTTCGGCACGGAGACTGTCGATGAGTGCGGCTAATTGTGGAAACACGTCCAATTGGGCGTGCATATCATTAACGGCTAAGATGTGTACTTCCTTTTTCTGTCCTAATACGGTTGATGTAATGAGTAATGCCAGTACAATCAGGCTATAACGCCATGTCTTCATACGCTAAAAGTTATTAATCGGAGTGCAAAGTTACGAAATATTTGTGAATAATCTGTCCGTTTTTGCGATTTCTTTATACTTTTGCACCCAAAATGCTTAAAATATGCGATTTATGTGGATGATCATTTTCATGGTTCTGCCCCTGTTGGCAGTCGTTTATATAGGATGGCACGTGTGGGCTATCCTTCCCGTTTCGCGTCTGTGGAAGACGGTGATTGTGATGCTGATGGCGGGCTGTTTCCTCCTGCTGTTCTTTGGCTTGCGGCGGCAGACGGACAACTATTCTCTGCCAGTGGCGCAGGTGCTCTATGAAGTCGGCACCTCGTCTGTCTTCGTCCTGCTCTATCTGGTCATCATCTTCCTCGTGCTCGATCTCGGCAGACTGGTGCATCTGGTGCCTCGAACGCTGCTCTACCACAACTGGCAGATGGCTCTGGGCATCTTTGTGTTGCTATTCGCCGTTTTCCTCTATGGCAATATCCATTATTATAATAAGGTTCGTGTGCCGCTCGAACTGACTTCTTCGAAGCCTCTGCCGAAAGACTACAAGGTGGTGATGGCTTCCGACCTGCACCTGGGTTATCATAACCCCCGTAAGGAACTGGCACGATGGATAGATATGATCAATGCCGAGAAACCTGATTTCATCCTGATGGCTGGGGATATCGTCGATGGCAGCATCCGTCCGCTGCTTGAAGAGAATATGGCAGAGGAGTTCCGTAGGCTTCAGGCGCCTGTCTATGCCTGTCTGGGCAACCACGAGTACTATAGCGGCGAACCCAGGGCCAGGCAGTTCATCAAGGATGCGGGTATCCGTCTGCTGATCGATGAGGCTGCAGTCATTGACAGTTCGATAGTCGTCATAGGCCGTGATGACCGTACGAACATGAAGCGCAAGGATGTCAATGCGCTGATGGCTGGGGTGGACAAGTCGAAGTATGTGATCTTGCTCGACCATCAGCCGTACAGCCTTGAACTTTCCGAGGCGGCTGGTGTCGACTTCCAACTAAGCGGCCACACCCATCGTGGACAGGTATGGCCGATTTCTTGGATTACGGATGCAATCTATGAGTGCTCGTGGGGCAGTCATCAGCGTGGCGATACGCAGTATTATGTGTCTTCTGGCATCGGCATCTGGGGTGGCAAGTTCCGCATCGGCACGCAGTCAGAGTACGTAGTAGCGTTAATTAGAGGTGAGAGTTAAGAAGTGAGAGAAAACTCCAGTACCAGGCTCTGGCGAGGCTTCAGTTCCAAATTCTTCGAGAGGTCGACATATCTACCAGTGAGGATATCCTTGGCCTTCGTGGTATTTCCGATGACCTCTTGATAGCGCTCCACCTCCATCGTGGCTGGCTTCGATGTGCCGTTGAGGATGGTGAGGGCAGTTTTGCCTTTATACTGGCGGGCGATGACATAGATGCCGGCATAGGGGATGAACTGCGTCTGCGAGCCCTTGATAATCACATCGTTGTTCTGGCGCCAGTGCAGCAGGCGGCTGGTCCAAGCAAACATGCTCTGCTCGGCCTTCGTGCGGCCTTCCTTGGTGAAGCAGTTGTGCTCGTCGCCAGGGAATCCGCCAGGGAAGTCCTTGCGCACGTTACCGTCTGTCACTTCTTTCGTACCGTTCATTAGCACCTCTGTACCATAATATAACTGTGGTATGCGCTTCACGGTCAGCAGCAGGGCGAGGGCTTGTTTCAGAGCCAGCGTGTCCTTGCCGTTGCCTAAGAATCGGTCTGTGTCGTGGTTCTCGATGAAGGCCATTACACTCGAAGGATTCGGATAGAGGTAGTCGTAGACGAACGAGTTGTAGAGGCGGTTCAAGCCGTTCCACCACGCGTCTGTCTCTTCGTGCTTGGCCTGATTCAGTTTGTCGAAGAACGAGAAGTCCATCACGGTCTTGAGGTAGGATCTTTTGTTTACAGTTGACGGTTTACAGTTTACAGTTGATTTGCTGGCAAGCCCTTCAGATCCGTCAGTGTATTCATCTGTAAACTGTAAACTGTTCACTGTAAACCCATCTTGCCAGGCAGCCGTATAGGCAGGCTCAGTCACCCAGGTCTCGCCCACGGTGTTGAAGTTAGGATATTCCTCATCGATTTCCTTCATCCATTGGGCCATGGCGTCGGCATAGGCGTATGGATAGGTGTCCATGCGAATGCCGTTGATGCCTACGGTCTCGATCCACCAGATGGAGTTCTGGATCAGATAGCGCATCAGATGTGGGTTGCGCTGGTTCAGGTCAGGCATCGAGGGCACGAACCATCCCTCGACGGTCTCCTTCAGGTCTACTTTCGAGGCGTAGGGGTCCACCACGGGCGTGAGTTTGTATGAGGTCTGCAGGTAGGCACTCTTGGCAGGCTCAGAGCCGTCGCTGTTGGCCGTGAAGCCAGTCATGGGGTCGCGGCCGCTCTGCTTCTCCGTGAGCCACTCAGGGGTGTTCAGCCAGTCCTTCGTCGGCATGTCCTTCGTCCAGGGGTGCTCAAAGCCGCTGTGGTTGAAGATCATGTCCATCACCACCTTCAGCCCTTTCTGATGAGCCTCGTCGCAGAGACGGCGGTAGTCTTCGTTAGTGCCGAAGCGGGGATCCACGCGATAGTAGTTGGTTGTGGCATAGCCGTGATAGGTCGAGTAGCCGTTCTTGGAGTCTGGCGAGTCGTTCTCAAGCACAGGCGTCAGCCAAAGGGCTGTCACGCCGAGTTCCTTGAAGTAGTCCAGATGCTCGCGGATGCCGTTCAGGTCACCGCCATGCCTCAGCGAGGGCTTTGTGCGGTCTTCAACGTATGAGCGCATGCCGGCAATCTGAGCAGGATGGTTCGGTCCCTGCGCAAAACGGTCTGGCATGAGCATGTAGAGCACGTCGGCGTTGGTGAATCCGATGCGCTTGTCGCCGCTCATCTCGCGCTGCTTCAACTGATACAATACTTTTTCACCTTTCTTGCCCTTCACCTTTCCCCCTTTAAAAGTGAGCGTCATCGTGCCAGGCTGGGCGCCCTTCAGGTTCATGTAGATGAGCAGGTAGTTGGGAGAGTCTAGGCGCACGAGGCTGTCGATGGTGGCGCCCGGATAGTCCGTCGTCACCTCCGCCACATCGCGGATGCCCTGTCCGTAGACCATCAGTTGCACCTGCGGATTCTTCATCCCCACGTACCAGTCTGTCGGCTCAATCCTGTCAATCACTGTCTTCTTTGCTCCACTCATTGTCAATACGTTTGCCAGCACGAATGCGGCCATCCATAAAATCCTTTGCATAATCAGTCTTTAGTTTATTCTCTAACTGTTGGCAAAGTTACGAATTATTTCCTTATGCCGTATGCCTGCGTGCCATAATTTTCGCAATCCCTTGCTAAAACGATTGCATTTTCCTCAAAAACCTTGCAAGTTTCAGAAATATTTCCTATCTTTGCAGCAAACTTATCAAGAGAGGTATGAAGACTTCAAAGGAGTACATCGATATTATCAAGGCTCACTCGTCGGAACTTCAACAGCGTTTTGGCATCACTTCGATGCGTCTCTTTGGTTCTGTAGCCAGAGGCGATCATCATGAGGGCAGCGATGTGGATATCTTTGTTACAATGCCGCCGAAGTTTTTCAATCTTGTCCTTGCCGCACAATATTTGGAAGAGTTGTTAGGATGTGAGGTGGATCTGATTAGTGATCATGAGAACATTCGTCCATTCTTTAGACAGCAGATAGAAAAAGATGGTATCGATATCTATACGGCAGCTTAGGATCGTAGAAGACACTCTCCGTCAAATACGAGAATCGATTCACAACCTTGAGGAGTGGAACGAGGGCTATTCCGATGTCAAAGATATGCTCGCTTCACCTGATGGAGTAAAGACGCTGACAGCTGACTGTATGCTGATTGAGGCTATTGGTGAAGGTATCAAGAAAATCGACGAGTCAACCTATCAACAATTATTGCCTTCCAAACCTGAGATTCCATGGAAAGCTGTTAAAGGTATGCGTAACCATATCGCTCACGGTTATTTCGACATCAACTACGATATGGTTTGGGATGTGGTAAAGAACGATCTGCCAAGCCTTCGTGATGCAATTGACTTTTTTATAGAACATCTTTACGAGATAGTTCCATTTGAAGATAATGTCTAACCCTAAAAACAAATCGCTAATGGGTGACATAGCAAAGACATATTAAAGACAAAAGACAGGAACGTCCACTTTTGATTCTCGTGTTCCGATAATTGGGGAATTAGACGAAACTTCCAAGAACTGAAGTAGATAGTTCACGCCGTTCGGCGTGGGCCTTTGCTCGTTAAAGGAAGAAAGATTATCCTCAATACCTCGGAATACGTAGACGAAGTAAAGAGTCCACGTTTTTTTATTTTGTAGATTCTTTCAACACCCCTAACATAACATCCAAACACTATTGTAAATAAAACTCTTTTTAGATGAAACAATTAGCAAAACGGGAAATATGATGGAAAAACTATTCTTTTTCTGCCAATAAGTAAGTTTTTATAATTGTAGGCAATGAATATAATTAATCACAATTATCATCGCTATGACTCTGCTCAGTGAATTTCAACACTTTTAATAATGTTTCTCTTATCATCACCTCTGGTTGCTTATCATACCAATTCCTTTCTTGTGTGAATTGGTCTGAATGATATTCCTCACCATTTTCATTTATAAGATTGAATGCAGGGGCTTGTCCGTACCAATTTCCATAGAAATATAGATTATCAATCTTCCATCCATTAAACACAGGTTCTTCACAAGCTTCTTTCATAATCTCAGCACAGTAGTTATGATTTCCATTGTAGCTATATGTGAGCTTATCTTTCATTATGAATTCATATTTGGACAAGTCACTGAATAGGTCAGCCTCTTCAACAGCGAAGAAGCCACCTATTCTTTTGATACCAAAGACTTTTCCCTTATAGTTAGACCTATAATCTTCCATTTATTGTTAGATTTAATAATATTCACATAGTCTAGTCTTGTGACTTTACCAATACGTCCTTTTCATAAAACCATAATCCACAACTTGTTTTGGCTTTCCGTCAATAAAAATGAGATTATTTAGATCTATAGCATAACCTCCTCCTTCGAAATATATATTATACACTTGTGGCACTTTTTTATATGGAGCAATTTTGATTGTAGCATTTTTCCGTACTTTCTTAAATCCTATCGGGTTGAAACTCTGCCCCTTTGCCATTTGGGATGCCTTAAGAGTAGATAATTTTCTATCATAATCGTAATAAGACAAGTCATCTTCCCTTAATAATCGACCTTTTTCTTTAAATACATCTATAACTGTTGGATATAAATCACATATATAGTATTCAACATATCCACTATATTCCCACCATATTTTATTCTTATAATGTTTCTTTATATCCTTTTTTGACGGTACAACAAAACCATTTATTTGAAAACTAAAAAAGAAATTAGAAGGATGCTTATTATCCTCATAAATAATAAAGCCATCATAATTTCCTCTGATTCTACAATCATTCATGTCCTTCCAATTTCCCCAATAACCGTCATAACAAACGCATTGTCTTAATTCAAAATGGGAGTAAGCATCATTTGTGAGAGCTAATAATATAACAATAAGAAATAACCTGCTCAGCTTCATAACATATCCCTTTCCTCTATTTTATAATATACATTTCGTTTCCATTGTCAAGAAGATAACTGCCCAAGTCCATCAAGTCAAGAATCATACTTTTCTCAGATTCACTATGGGCATTATTGTACATGCTCTGGAGAGACATAATAGGCTTGCTACATGGCTTCCAATTCTGTCCGTTCTTTATTCCCATGCATGTTATTTCAACATAACCATTGCTCTTCGTGACAACTCTTGCTCTTATAGGAGTAGCGGCATTAGTTCCTAACTTGATGCCATTAAATAGTTGTATTTCATCAGATACTATCCTCACTGATTCAGCATTGCTTCTTGAAGGAAGAGGGTCAGAATATAGCCAATCATTAGATCCAGAACTCTGCATTATTCTTGGGGCAGTTGTTTTCATTCCACTCAAATCTGTAGATTGATATTGAACACCGTACTTACTGTAGTCAGGTTCTTTACGAACAGTGACATCCCATTGAACTTGTGCAAATGATGATATACTCATCATTCCCAAAGATACTAACAAAAAGAATTTCTTCATACCAATAACATTTTATGCTATCAGTTCCCAAGATGAATAGCGGATTATTGTTTAAGAGTGTGGGACTATCGCCATTATCGTCATAAGGTTCTGGACTACCTGCTACAAACAATGAACAATAGCCCCACCTTAGAATATACTATGCCCATAACGGGTACAATAATCCTATAGATGGAGCATATTGCCATCATCCTTGTAGCTAAGAATTGTCCAGATTCTATGACAGGATAAACGTCAATCGCTCTTTTTAATAAGTTTGAGCCATAAAAACGCACTCCTACACGTAGAAGCACTTGAAACTCGCCTCAAAGATAGGCATATTTTTTCACATGACAATGATTTTCTTCAAAAAACTGCATTTTATCCATCATTTTTATAATTTTGCCCCACATACATACATTAAAAAAGAGATAGAGGCTGTAGGAGATAAAATATCTTTAATTACTCTTCAGAATGTGAAAGAAGGAAAGAACGAGACAAAAATTATCAATGTCTGGCTGATGAAGGCAGATGGAACGGAGGAAAAGTTAAAACCAGACACATATGGCGTTTATCATGAATGTGAATATAAGATTATCAGAACAAGGAAACAGTTTGTCCATACTGTCGAGTTTGATGGTCTTTGGGCAGAGCTAAATCTCTTTTCTGACGACATTCCACTGAAACTGAAAAACTATAAGGGTATTAGATTAGAGTTGGCGGAAATGCCGAAGTATGACACTTGTCATCTGAAAGTATATGGCGATGGGGAAAAGAATACAGACGATATAGGTCTGACAGGTACCTCAACTACTATCATTTTTAACCCTGAGATATTCTCTTCTGAGATCAATCGTGTTACATTGCTCATAAAGTGTCAGACACTCTGTGATGCAGGGGGCTCACAAATTGTTTCAACACCTACATACATCAAACAAACACTTAATACGGCACCTCATATTGGGCTTGGGTCTGATGAGAGAGGCTATGGTCACAGCCCCAGAATATGACGCTGTCATTTCTTGCGTCCTTTTAGTAGCAAGCGGCATAGCCGAGCGGTCATAATTGTCATATTTCCATCCAAATCCTTGCAAGTTTCAGAAATATTTCCTATCTTTGCCCCAAAATAAGAGGTAATATGGAACAGCAGACAGACATTCGTTGGATTCAGCGATATGCAAACTATCACAAGGCATGCACTAGATTGCTTGATGTGACAGAGGCTGACAGGTTTATGGACGATCTGTCGGAACTCGAGATTGAAGGGCTCGTGCAACGGTTTGAATATACGTTTGAACTGGCCTGGAAAGTCATGCAAGACTTGCTGATCTATAAGGGCTATGAGTTTATGCTTGGCCCCAACGGAACGATGAAGATGGCTTTTGAAGACGGCTTGATCGCTGACCATGACGGCTGGCGGAAGATGGCCAAGTCTCGCAATACGCTGAGTCATATATATGATGAAGAAGAGGTGCTGCCCATCGTAAAGTTGATCTACAGCGACTATGCCCCCCTGCTGAAACGGTTGGATGAATCATTAGCGAAACTGTCACAAGACCAGAATTACAATCAAGTATGAAATTCGGACTGAGCGACACGGTTATCAAGGATCTGCAGGATGTATTCCGCCGTCATGCGAACATCAAGAAGGTCCTTATCTTTGGCTCCAGGTCAAAGGGGAATTACCGTGCTGGCTCGGACATCGACCTGGCTGTCATCGGCAACGACATAGATTACAACCTGTTGCTCTCTATCCTTTGCGAGATAGACGATCTGGAACTCCTTTATGCTGTTGACCTGTTGGACTATCAGAAGAAGAAGGGAACACCTATCGGCGACCACATTGATCGTGTTGGCCAAGTGTTCTACGAAGTTGCCTGATGACCTCGCTATACAATAATCCCTGCTCACAAAGTGTCAGACACTCTGTGATGCGGGGGGCTCACAAATTGTTTCAACACCTACATACATCAAACAAACGCTTAATACGGCACCTCATATTGGGCTTGGGTCTGATGAGAGGGGCTATGGTCACAGATGTATACGTGTGAACGTTTTCTGTGTTTTTATCTGCCACCTGCCACCAACCTCTTGAAATACCTGTGTTTAAAGGTGTTTTAGGGTGGTGGCAGATGGGTGGCAGGTGGCAGCAATGGGTACTTAAACGGTGTTAGAACCTATCGTTTTCTGTCTTTTCCCCGAGAGAAAACGATGTTTTCCCTTAGGGGAAACAATGTATTCTCTAAGAGAAAACAGTGTAAACCCTCATTGGAAGCAATTGTTCTCTATATTCGGAAGATATTGAGAAAAATGGCCGAAAATATAGTAAAATAATGTTAAATCATCCTTGGAATATCTTGAAATTTCGCTTTTGCTGCCACCTGCCACCTATCTGCCACCACCTTGGATACACTTTGTTTAAAGGCTTTCCAAGTGATTGGTGGCAGGGTGGCAGATAAAACACGAAAATTTCGTTGTGTGACTCAGATGGATATATGAGGCTTTATTCTGCCTTCAGCGCCTCGGCGATGATGTCGGCCATGCGGGCGGCACCCTTGTCGTTGGGATGGATGCCGTCGTCGACCATCTTGTCGCCATCGTTAGCGTAGAGCGTGTGCAGGTCGATGACCTTCAGTCCGTACTTCGCTGCAACCTCCTGCTGGATGGGGATGACGCCGTTGACGATGACCGAGTCGTTGATGTTCCACGTCGGCTTGAAGGCGGGGATGGGTGTGCAGAGGTAGATCTGAGGTCTGGCGGGGGCGTACTTGCCTGCCTTGGCGGCCTTTGCCTTGGCCTTGGCCATTGCCTTCTGAACCTTCTTGGCGGGCATCTGGGCGTACTGCTTCAGGTCGGGGCGGAGTGTGAAGATCATCTGCTCCAGATCCTGCTTGAACTCAGAGCCATATTGCCAGTTCTCGGGCTTCGAGTCGTTCGTGCCGAGTTTGATGATGACCACGTCGGGGTTGAACGCCAGCGCGTCTCTCCAGGCAGGCTCGTTCATGTAGGGGAAGTCACCCTTGTTGAGCATCGTGCGTGAACTCACACCGAAGTTCTTCACGTGGTAGTCTGCGCCGAGTCTCTTCTGCAACTGGGCGGGATAGCCGTATGCCGAAGCCATGTCGATGCCATAGCCGTCGGTGATGCTGTTGCCGATGCAGGCCACACGGACGGCATCGGCCTTCGGAGCCTGATGGGCGTCGAGCCAGTTGCCGATATCGGTGAGCATCTGGTCGTGGAACTTGAACCACGTGCCGAATCCGAAGCCGTGGTCGCCCGTAGGATAGACGTACATGGCGCACTCGTTGCCAGCCAGGCGCATAGCCTTGTAGTACTCCAGTCCGTTGGTCACGAAAGGCACCAGACGGTCGTCACTGGCCGAGATGATCAGTGCCGGGGGCGTGAGATGGCGCTGTACGGCGTTCATCGTCGAGTATTTGCTGACCAGTTTGGCGTCCTTCTGCCCTTCCTTGCCGAGGAAGTTCATGCACGACCACTTGTGGGTCACCCGCTCGTCCATCGAGATCACAGGATAGAAGAGGATGGAGAAGTTGGGGCGTACGTCGAAGTCGGAAAGGGTGGAGATGACTGATGCCAGATGGCCGCCTGCCGAGAAGCCCATGATACCCACGTCGTAGGGATTGATACCCCAGACGCTGGCAGAGTCGCGGACGATACGGAAGCCCTGCTCCACGTCGCTGATGGGTCTCGTACGGTCGCCGTTGGGCAGACGGTAGTTCACTACGAAGTAAGCGATGCCACGCTGGTTCATCCACCCGGAGGCCTGTGTGCCCTCATGGGTGTTCGACAGCATGGAGTATCCGCCTCCGGGAATGCCCACGATGGCCCGGCCACAGGGCTTTTCAGGGAGGAAACAAACCATTTTGGCCTGACCGTCGGCAGTCAGGTCGAGCGTAAAAGTTCTCGCTGTCTGAGCGAGCATTGTGAGTGCCGAACAGACAGCGAGTATCATCAGTGTGTAGCGCTTCATACGAAACAGCTTTTACTGTCGGATCATGCGAAAGGATTCTCTGTGGGATAGAAGTTGCCCTTCGGGAAGTTGTAGTCGATCTCGTCCACGGGGATGCCCATGTACTTCAGCACCTCCCAGAGATACTTGCCCTGGTGGCCGAACATCACGGCGCAGTGGTGCGGATAGTGCTTCTCGATGAGGACGTGACGATAGAAGCGGCTCATGTTCTTGATACCGAAGATACCGATTGAACCGAATGAGCGTGTAGCCACAGGAATCACCTCACCCTGAGCGATGTAAGCGCGGAGTTTGGTGTCGGCCGTAGACTGCAGACGATAAACCGTAGCCAGACCCGGCTGGATGTCACCCTCGAGCGTACCGTTGGTCACCTCTACAGGCAGGGCGCGGGCCATGATGCGCTGGAAGCACATCTGGCAGTTGCAGATCTTCGAAGAAGCGGTGTTACCGCAGTGGAAGCCCATGAAGATCTCCTTCTCGGTGTAGGTGTCGCAAGCGAACTTCTTGCCCTTGATGCTCTCCTCGTACATATCGGTAGGAACAGTGTTGTTGATGTCGAGCAGCGTCACGGCATCCTGGCTGATGCAGGTTCCGATGTACTCAGACAGCGCACCATAGATGTCAACCTCGCAAGCCACGGGAATGCCACGGCCCGTCAGACGGCTGTTCACATAGCAGGGAACGAAGCCGAACATGGTCTGGAAGGCAGGCCAGCACTTGTTGGCCATAGCCACGAACTGGCGAGAACCCTTGTGACCCTCAATCCAGTCTGTCAGCGTCAACTCATACTGAGCCAACTTCGGCAGTACGGAAGGAATCTTGTTGCCAGTGCCCAGTTCAGCAGCCATATCCTTCACCACGTCGTCGATACGAGGATCGCCCTGGTGCTTCTGGAAGGCCTCGAGCAGGTCGAGTTCTGAGTTCTCCTCAATCTCTACGTCGAGGTCATACAAGGCGCGGATAGGAGCGTTACAAGCCAGGAAGTTGTTGGGACGGGGACCGAAGCTGATGATCTTCAGGTTCTGCAGACCTACGATAGCGCGGGCAATCGGCAGGAACTCATGGATCATCTCTGCGCACTGGGCAGCATCGCCCACGGGCTCCTCGGGGATGTAGGCACGGGTCTTGCGCAGGCTGAGAGCCTGGCTGGCATTCAGCATACCGCAGTAAGCGTCGCCACGACCGTCGATCAGGTCCTTCTGTGTCTCCTCAGCGGCAGCGCAGAACATCGTGGGACCCTGGAACCAGTCAGCAATCATGGTCTCTGAGATCTCAGGACCGAAGTTGCCGAGGTAAACGCAGAGGGCGTTACAGCCGGCTTTCTGGACATCAGCCAGAGCCTGCTGAGCGTGGATCTCACTCTCAACGATGCAGATGGGGCACTCGTAGATGCTTTCCTTGCCAAACTTCTTTTCATACTCGGCGATAACGGCCTTACGGCGGTTAACTGCCAATGACTCGGGGAAACAATCGCGGCTAACAGCCACGATACCAATCTTAATTACAGGTACGTTTTGCATAATTGTGTATTTGTTAGAAAGTAATGCTTAATTGATGCGGTTGCAAAGATAAGCAATTTTCCCCGAACGACCATAAATAAAGTGTTAATTGTGTATAATTAATGCAGACTGAGGCCCTACAGAGGCCTTGCAACCCGTTGTCTCACCCATTCCTTGCTCGTTGATGACTCCGTTTTGGCAGACAATCGTGTATCGCCCGTCAGGGATACTGACTTCCGTTGCGGACTTGTTGGCATTGAGGATCACGATGATGTCGCGCCAGTCATCACGGCCTGCATAGTTCTTCAAACGATAGGCCACAACCTTCTCTGGGGTATCGAGGAACTCCAGATGCTTCCTGACGAGATCGGCATTGCCCAGACGGAAGGCGGGATGGTGCTTACGCAGGGCAATCAGGTTCTTGTAGTAGTCGAATACCTGCGGATATTTCGTCTTGTTGCCCCAGTCGAGGTGATTGATGCTGTCTGGTGACTCGAAACTATTATGGACACCGAGTTTTGTACGCAGCAGTTCCTCACCACTCAGCATAAAGGGAACACCCTGAGAGGTGAAGACAGTTGTCTGTGCCAGGAGGTCGAGACGGATCAACTCAGCCTCGCTGATGCCGGGGAGACTGGCCTTGAGACGATCCACAAGACACATATCGTCGTGACAACTCACATAGGACATCATCTGTGTGGGCTCCAAAGCCCAGGGGGCTTTCGAGTAGTTCACCTTCGTCATGTCGACTTGTGGATGTGCGATGGCTCCTGCAATGCCGAACTTCAGGCTCTCCTTCATGACAGCCAATTCTGAGGACTTCAGGATACGGGTGCCTGTTCCTATCCATCCAGTCTTCGAGTCATCATCGAAGGGACCTCTTAATGCGTCGCGAATCTCATCCGAGAAGGCTGCGATGCCAGGCATCTGCGGGATGTTGGCCTTCATGCCGAGCCGTTCGTTGGGGATGGCACAGGCACCAGCACTCCACCCCTCGCCATATATAAATATGGTGGGGTCGATCTCGTCGACAGCCTTGCGGATCTCGTTCATCGTCTCGATGTCGTGACAGCCCATCAGGTCGAAACGGAAACCATCGATGTGGTATTCGTTGATCCAATACTTCACACTCTCGATCATGAACTTGCGCATCATCGGTTGGTCAGAAGCCGTCTCGTTGCCGCAGCCTGAACCGTTGGAATACTTCTTGTCTGCTGTAAACCTATAATAGTAGTCAGGATAGGTGCGATGGAAGTTTGAGTGCTCGATGTCGTAGGTATGGTTATACACCACGTCGAGAATCACGCTGATGCCGGCCTGATGGAGGGCCTGCACCATCTGCTTGAACTCACGGATGCGCACCTCTGGGTTGTAGGGGTCAGTAGAATAGCTACCCTCTGGCACATTGTAGTTCACAGGGTCATAGCCCCAGTTATACTGTGGTTCGTTGAGACGCGTCTCATCCACAGAGCCATAGTCGTAACTGGGTAGGATATGGATGGCATTCACGCCGAGTGTCTTCAGGTGATCGATGGCCCAGGGCTCTGTGAGAGCGAGGAACTTGCCTGGATACTTAGCATCCTCTCGGGCGATGGAGAAGTCACGATGGTGCATCTCGTAGACCACTAGGTCGGCAGGCGACTTGACAATAGGGCGTTTGTCGCTGCACCAACGTTCTGGATTGGTCTTCGTCCTGTCGATGATGGCCCCTCGCTTGCCATTCACACCAACGGCCTTGGCGAAGACACCAGGACACTCGCCGTTGCCCATGTCGAAGGTGTAGAACTTTCCCATGAGGTCTCCCTTCACGGTGGCTGTCCACTGTTCGTTGGCTTTGCGCGACATCTTGACAGTCTTCACGGCTTTGCCGCCGAGGCCTGACTCATAGATACGTACGACGACCTTCTTGGCATCGTTGGGCGCAAAGAGTGCAAACTGAGTCTTCTCAGGGCTGTAACTCACTTCTTGAAATGCCTGTGCTGCCACTTTCTTGGGGAACAGCAAAGACAGTAATCCTGCAAATATCAAGGCCTTCATTGTTTGTTATTGTTGTGTTTCGTCTTTCTGATTAGCAAAATGGTGTAGAAGAGTGCAATGAGGAACAGTACGATCACGACGGAGGCGACGATAAGTATCGTGTTCGCCCGCTTTTGAGCCGCCTGACTGCTCTTCTCGTACACATGGACCACGGAATTGACCTGGTAGTTGCGAAGAAGTGGGCAGAAGGTTACGTTGCAACCCTTTGTGAACTCCACATATCGGTGGGCACGGTCTATGTCTCCGTCATCAGCGAGTCGCTCTGCCAGGAACAGCAGTGAGGCTTGGTTCATCACGGCACACCTGATATCGTCGAGTGCCGACTTTCCCAGCCAGTAGCAGGTCATATCGTGATTGTTGAGATTGGCGTATACCATCGCACGGTAGAAGGCGGCAAAGGCACTCTCGTGGGTGTTGTCGGTAACCTTCTTGAACCATTCGTCGCTGAGTTCCAGGGCATCCTGAAACAGTCGGCGGGCACTGAGGATATCCATTTTCAAGTGGAGATAGCGCTCGCTGCTGTCATCTGCTACCGCCAATACGGAGTCACGGTAGAGGTTCTGCAGATCGTAATACCTCTGACGCACATCTGGGCGCTGGGTATAGAAGCCTAACTCTCCGCAGACATGCATCCAGGCATTGTAATAGTCGCACAGCCCGTTCTTGTCGAGGTCAGACCTCTTGACCAGACGGAGTTGCTCGAGCGACTCGGTGTATCTGCCGGAACTGGAGCACTGAAAAGCCAGCCGGGACCGGAACTTTCCGATGAGGTCTGAACGATGGAGGGAGTCGGCCAGGCTGATGCACGTCTCTGCATAATAGAGGGCGGAGTCGTTCTTGTAGGGCTCATAGAGCAGGAAGAGCCTCTCGGCCTTCTGGAGACGCTCTTCTGTACTCTTCGCCGTCAGAAAACTGTCTTGGCATGCAGAAATCTGATGGCCTCGCTCTGCAACGAATTGAGGCGACTGGCTGATAGCCTCGTCAATCTCCTGATAGAGTGCCTTGAGGTCTACCTGCTCGTCCGTCTGGGCTGTCGCCCCCATCGTAAGCGAAAGGAAGAGATATAATAAATAGTTTCTCATAAGCCTGTTGGTCTATTTCGCAATCAGGGAAACGGCGAATCCGCCACCAGGGGCTTCAGTGAGTTTCAGAACGTCCTTGGCCGTAACTACCTTCTTGGTGATGGTGTAGGCTTGCGGATTGGTCTCGTAGTGGGCATCCTTCGCATCGGCATAGATGGTACAGTCGTACTTGCGGCCCTTATCGAGGAAGTCGAGTTTGATGGCTGTCTTATGACCGTTCTCGTCACACTTGCCGCCGATGAACCAGTTATCTGTTCCCTTGGCTTTGCGGGCAACGGTGATGTAGTCGCCTGGCTCGGCCTCGAGATACTTGGAGTCGTCCCAGTCGCAGGCTACGTCGCGGATGAACTGGAAGGCGTCGTCGAACTGCTCGTAGTGCTCAGGCAGGTCTGCTGCCATCTGCAGAGGCGAGTACATCGTCAGATAGAGTGCCAGCGAACCAGCAATGGTGATACGGGCCCAACTGGTATTGTCGCTCCAGGTGTTCAGTTTCGTGACGAAGATGCCTGGGGTGTAGTCCATCGGACCGCCTTGCAGACGGGTGAACGGCAGGATGCAGGTGTGGTCGGGGTTGGAGCCTCCGAAGGCCTCGTACTCCGTACCACGGGCACTCTCACCACCCACGAGGTTCGGCCAGGTGCGGCAGAGACCTGTTGGACGGGTAGCCTCATGCGAGTTCACCATGATGTGATGCTTGGCGGCCTCTTTGATGACGTAGAGGTAGTGGTTGTTCATCGACTGTGAGTAGTGATGGTCGCCACGGGGGATGATATCACCCACATAGCCTGTCTTCACGGCATCATAGCCGTATTTGTTCATCAGTTCGTAGGCCTCCTTGATATGGCGCTCGTAGTTCTGGGTCGATGATGATGTCTCGTGGTGCATGAGCAGTTTCACGCCTTTCGAGTGGGCATAGTCGTTGAGCATCTTGATGTCGAAGTCGGGGTAGGGGGTCACGAAGTCGAAGACATCGCGCTTCCACATGTTCGCCCAGTCTTCCCAACCAACGTTCCATCCTTCTACGAGCACTTCGTCGAGACCGTTCTTGGCTGCGAAATCGATGTAACGCTTCACCTTCTCGTTGTTGGCGGCATGACGGCCGTGAGGCTTTACGCTGCTCCAGTCAATCTGGTCGAGTTTGATTGAGGGGAAGTCATTGGTGTAGTGCCAGTTCGACTTGCCGACAATCATCTCCCACCAAACACCACAATACTTCGTGGGATGAATCCAGGATGTGTCTTCAATCTTACAGGGCTCGTTGAGGTTGAGGATCAGATTGTTGGAGAGCATGTCGCGGGCATCGTCAGAAACCATGACGGTGCGCCATGGAGTCTCACAAGGCGTCTGCATGGCTCCCTTCAGGCCTGTGGCATCAGGTGTCAGATGGCTGACGAAGGTAAGAGGTTTCGGCAGGGGCCAGACTGACGGCTTGGGGTCAGGGGTATAGGCATTGCTGCCGCCCATGAGTTTCTCAGAGAGGTGCTTGGTCTCGGCATCGACGAGTTCAAGGTGCATCGTGGCATAGTCCTGACAGGCGGCCTCGTGGATGTTGATATACAGTCCGTCGTCACTTTTCATCTGCAGGGAGGTCTGCACGCCTGTCTCTGAGAAGACGGCCACAGAGGAGTTGTCCCAGTTGACGGCTTCCTTCATACGGCTGCGTATCTCTGAGAGTTTTGTCTGCTGGGTCATCTGCTCTTGGGTGTCGTAGTCGCCAGGAAGCCACCATGCCATGTGGTCGCCTGCCATGGCAAACTCTGAGCGCTCTTCCTTGATGATGAAGTAGTTCAGGTCGTTCTGTTGGGGGAACTCATAACGGAATCCGATACCGTCGTCATAGACACGGAAACGGATGATGATTTCACGGCGATGTTGTTGGGGTTCCAGTTGCACGTCCATGTTCCTGGTAGTCCTGCGTTCGTTCCAAGTCTTCTGAAGGGTGACGGCCAGTTCGTTGTAGTGGTTACGGATGTCCTTGGTCTCGCCCCAGACGGGTTGCCAGGTCTCGTCGAACTCTGAGGTCTCTTCCTTGGCGATTGCAAAGCCGTCCATGAGGTCTGTCTCTCTCATACCCATCGAGGCATGCTTGTCCTTGGCCAGTTCGAGGCCAAGGAAAGAAGGCTTGATGACGGCCTTGCCTTTGTAGGTCATCTCATAGACGGGACGGCCTGTGTTATCTACAGAAAACTTTAACTCAATGTTGCCATTCGGCGACTTGACATTGCCAGCCCATGCCATCATTGGTAATAAGGCGGCCAATACGATCATTCGTGCAATTCGTTGTCTCATTTTCTTCCGCTTTGTATAATTAATGTGCTGATTTCGTTGTTGAGGTCATCGGCGGCTAGGAGTTGCTCGATGGTGAGGTGCATGCGATAGCGCCAGTAGTGACGAGGATTGGCGGGGATGTTGATACGCTCGGCATTCTCGTCGGGCAGACGCAGTTTCTCGTCGATACTCATCCAGTCTTGGAAGGAGATCATGCAGAGCATCGACGGACACGTCAGGTGACGGCTCACGATATCTCTGGCCAGCCAGCCTGGCAACGGACGGGGGGCAGCCCCACTACGGCGCAGCGTCGTGTTGTAGTAGGCCTGTGAGCGCTCCTCGTCTTCGTCCCACCACTGTCTGAGCGTGGGCATGTCGTGGGTAGAGATGGTGTCTACACTCCGGTAGGGGTTATGCGACAGTTTGCCAAAGCGCGTCGTGGGATCCTTGGGCATCGACTGGATCTCCAAGGAGAGGATACGCAGTTCGTTCATCACCCAGGGCACACAGTCGGGCACCATGCCGAGGTCTTCAGCACAGACGAGCATTCGGGTGGCCTGTGTCAACTTAGGCAGTTTCTTCATCGCCTCCGTGTACCAGAACTGGTTGTTGCGATGATAGAAGTAGTCGTTGTAGAGACGGTTGAAACAGTACTTCTCACCGTCATTCAATTGGTTGTAGCCTTCCTGATACTGTACGGCGATACGCGGATGCCAACGATCATTACGCTTGTGGTCAACAAGGAACAGATTCTCCCTGAAGGGCACGCCGTAGGCTTCGATCTCCTCCTTGCTCATGCCTAAGGCTGGAGCGAACTGGCCCATGAGCCCTGACTTCTCTGGCATGGGAATCTCCCAAATACGGAAGAAACCCAGCACGTGGTCGATACGGTAGGCGTCGAAATATTCCGCCATCTTACGGAAACGGCGCACCCACCACGAGCAGTTGTCCTTCAGCATCTCGTCCCAGTTATAGGTGGGGAAGCCCCAGTTCTGACCGTCGGCGGAGAAAGCATCAGGGGGCGCACCAGCCTGACCGTTGAGGTTGAAATATTTCGGTTCCACCCAGGCCTCCACGCCGTCACGGCTGATGCCGATGGGGATATCGCCTTTCAGGATGACACGGTTCTTGCGAGCGTAAGCGTGGGCTTCGTGCATCTGGGCATCGAGGTTATACTGCACGAAATACCAGAAGTTCAGTTCCTTCTTACCCTTGAAGGTCGATTTCTGCGTGTTCTGGAGGGTTGCCTCCTTGGGCCATGTGGGGAACTCGGCCGTGCCATAGAGGTCACGATAGTAGCAGAAGGCTGCATAAGGCACCAGCCAGGCCTTGTTCTGCTCGAAGAACTTCTTATAACTATCCCGACGCTGTACCGTTGCCCATTCCTGTGCAAAGATTGTTCGCAGATAGTCCATCTTGGCAGCGAACATCCGTTCATAGTCTATCTGTGGCAGGGCGTTCAGTTCCTGACGCAATGCCTCGAAGGCCTGACGCTTGGCTTCGTCCTTAATGGCAGGCAACTGTCGGAAGTCGGTATATTGCGGATGCAGGGCATAGATACTGATGCTGTTGTAGGGATAGGAGTCTTGCCACGTCTTCGTCATGTTCGTATCGTTGATGGGCAACACCTGCAACACACGCTGCTTTGTCTTTGCACACCAGTCGACCATCAGTTTCAGGTCGCCGAAGTCGCCTACGCCGAAACTGCCCTCGCTGCGCAGCGAGAAGACTGGGATAACTGTTCCTGCTCCTTTCCAAGGGTAGATGGGGAAGAATGCCTGCGACAGCTCGTAGACCACTACCTCGCCCTCTTCCAGTTGCGGCAGGCTGACCTTGCGGTTCTCGCCGTTCTCCCAGAGGGGTGTCACGTCTACATCGTCGTCGAGGCCCACGAACTTGAACTCCAGCGTCTCTGGCAGGGTGCTGGCGTCGAGGCTCACCACCCATTCGTTGCTCTCGTGCTCTGTCATCTCGATGGCGCGCTTGGCCTCCCAGTTGCCCAGCGCGTCGCTGGCACCAAGGATGGCCAGCCGCTCGTTGTTGCGCAACTGAGGGGCGCGCACCTTCAGGCGCACTGTCTTGGCATAGGGTGTCTCGGCGCTGATGCTCCGTTTCCTGGCTGCCACGCACTCGGTGAAGGCCGTCGAGTAAAGGAAGGCGTCTTCTGGAATGTCGAGCCAGTGGTCATACACTATATAGTGCGTCCCTTTCTGGGCTGCAAACTCCAGGCGATGAGGCTCCACGAGCCACTCCGTCCGCTCCTGCTTTTCGCCGCGCATCACACTATAGTAGTAGTCGATGTAGCCTGCGTTCTTCACATTCTTACTGATTTCTGCTGTCCAATGGATGCCGTCGAGGGTACCCATCTTGTGCTCTTCGACCTTGCCATCCGTCAGGATGTTCACTATCAGCTCCTCGCCGAAAGTGGTCTGATACTCCAGATGAAAGTTGATTCTCATATTATAATTAGTTTCTTGTTAGACGAATTGTAGGTTGTTGTTTATTTAATAATATATAATGTAGACTTGCGTCGACTTTTCTTGGGTCAAAGGTACGAATAATTTCCCCCCGTTGTCATTCCGTGAGCAAAGATATTGCGAATTGAGAAATGCAATCGTTTGCATTTCGTTGCCGATGGGTGTACATTTGACACACGTCAAGAAGAGGGTTGTATGAGGGATGATTTTTGCCGAAAAACTTGTGTGTGTACGGACACAGTTGTACCTTTGCAGCGGATTTAAGAAACAAAGGTAGTATTTAGGATAACATTTTAAAGTAAAAGAAAGGGTTTAGTTATGATTATCTTCAATTATGTAGTATTGTCGCTCGCTTCAGTGGTAAAGACCAAGGCCGTTGCCCTGATGAGCAAATAGGAGAGAGGTTCGTTTGTTTTATCATATGAGAGAGAGGGGCTGCCCTGCGAGGGGCAGTTCCTCTTTTCTGTTGATTCCCTTTTTTTTGTCTACATGTCTATACAAAATCAGTGTTCCTTGTCGGGCTGCTGACCGTCGTGAGCCTTCCAGGCGCACTCGGTGATCTTCATGTCCGAGAAGACGGCCGTGAACGATGATTCCTCGGGCGAACAGGCATAGATGCCGAAACGGATCTCATCGCCACCGGCATACATGTGGCAGATGCGCATCTGGCTGAACGTCACGCCGTCGGCGGAGCACTCGATGCAGTAGTCATCCTCGCGGCGCGAGAAACGGTACCACATGGTCTTCACATCGGCGGGGATGGCCGTCGTGGCCCAGTCGGAGTAGCCGTTGTTAGTGGCGACGCTGCCCAGATGCTGGAACGCCTCGTTCTCGTATTCCACCGAGCCTTTCAGCCAGTTCTCGCTGTCGAGATACATCACGATGCCGCACTGGTCGAAGCGGTGATGGCTGCCCGTGAAGTCGGTCTTCACCACGAAACTGAAGAACCGTTCGCGCGTCGTCATCTGCAGCACGGGGGCGTTGTCGTTCTGGAAGTGATAGTAGGTGCGCTGCCAGAGGTCGGTCTTGGGAGCGGTGGTGATGCGGATGGTATCATCCTTGATTTCACATGCGGCAGGCTCCCGCGTCCACTGGAGACTGCCCAAATCGATGTGGCCGCTGTCAGCAAGTGCCACCTTTACGTCGTCTACGAAATCCATCGTCGTTTCCTGTTTGTTCTGCTGTCCGCATGCCGTCAGCATGAGTCCGGCGCATAATAATGAGAATAGTTGCTTGTTCATATTTGTTTTCATTCTGTTTCATAATTTGCGGATGACACGGCAGGGATTGCCTACGGCCATCGAGTCGGAGGGGATGTCCTTCACCACCACGCTGCCTGCCCCGATGATGCAGCGGTCGCCGATGGTCACCCCGGGGCATACCGTCACGCCGCCTCCCAGCCAGCAGTCTTCGCCGATGGTGATCGGCGAGCAGCGCTCGATGGGCTTGCGGCGCTCCACGTGGTCGATGGGGTGGTTCGGTGTGAGAAACTGGCAGTTGGGACCCACCTGGGTGTTGCGCCCGATGGTGATCAGACCGCCGTCGAGCATTGTGCCGTTGTAGTTGATAAACACGTTCTCGCCCAGCCGGATGCCGTGCCCGTGGTCACAGTGGAAGGGCGGCGAAACTGCCGACGACTCGGGGATGCCGGGAATCAGTTCCTCTATCGTCTGCCGGTAGTCTTCGTCCTCAACGGTCATGGTCTGCAGTCTGGCGCAGATGTGCTTGGCCCTGTAGTAGCTCGCCAGGCACTCCTCGCTGGTAAAGTCGTAGAACTCCTCGTTGCGCATCTTTTCAAATTCTGTCATAGCTTTATAGTCTTTAATATTATATTCCGTCGGCACTGGTCCGTTTCGGTCTGTATCATCCTTTTTCCGTGGTATTCGTTGTTTCCGACTGCAAAGGTACAAAGAAATCCGCAGACCGCCGTAGCGATTTGCGGATTATTTTCGTCGGACGATGTCGTTTTTGTCGGCTGAGCAGACTCTCTGATGTCATGATTTGCTCCGCCGGGATGGATTCCCCGCAAAAAGAGAAATGCTGTAGGTTTTTTATTAATACCTACAGCACATGCAAACCTATTTTGAAAACCTTTGCTTTATAGTACCCAGAGCCGGGGTCGAACCGGCACGGGTTGCCCCACTGGTGTTTGAGACCAGCGCGTCTACCGATTCCGCCATCTGGGCGTAGCACATCATTGCCGGATTCTCAAGTTTTGACGCTGCAAAGGTAATATAAAAATCTGAATTGACAAAGGATTCTGATAAAAAATTAAAAAATATTTTCGTATATCATAACTTTTTCGTATCTTCGCACCCAATATGTTACTAGATCTATTTCATGGACATCAAAGACACTAAGACATTCTGCGTGATTCTCGCAGGAGGAAGGGGGCGCCGCCTATGGCCAGCCAGCAGAAATACTTATCCTAAACAGTTTGTTGACTTCTTTGGCACAGGGAAGACAATGCTGCAGACCACTGTCGACCGTTTCACCAAAGTCCTTCCTAAAGAGAATATATATATATGTACGTGTAAGGAGTATCTGCCGTTGGTCAAGGAACAGTTGCCTTGTCTGACGGATGAGAATATCCTGGTGGAACCTATTCACAGGAATACGGCACCGAGTGTGGCATGGGCGAACATGCGTATCCTGAAGCGTGATCCCGATGCGAACATCATCATCTCGCCTTCTGATCAGATGGTGGTCGACGAGGAGCGGTTCTTCCACAGTGTGAATATGGGCATTGGGTACGTATCAGAGAACAACGTGCTGTTGGCTATGGGTGTCAGACCAACGAGGCCTGAGCCCGGCTATGGTTATATCCAGTTGGGTGATATGAGTTGCAAGCCTGATGTCTACAAGGTGAAGTCGTTTACGGAGAAACCTGAGCGCGAATTTGCGAAGATGTTCATGGAGAGTGGTGAGTTCTATTGGAACACGGGCATCTTCATTTCTAACGCCCGTCATCTGATCAAGAGTTTCGAGGATGTGTTCCCCATTGTGCTGCGTAATCTGAAATTTGAGAATCCAGACTATACTTATGAAGAGGAGATGGCTTATGTCGAAAAGAACTACCCGCGCTATCCGAACCTTTCGCTCGACTATGCCATCCTGGAGCAGAGCCGTAATGTGTATGTGATGAAATGCGACTTTGGCTGGGCTGATCTGGGCACGTGGCACGCCATCTATGAGGCGATGAGCAAGGTGGAGGGTGATAATGTGGTGTTGGACTCGGAGGTGGAGATGGAGGATAGTTACAACAACATCATCTGTCTGCCGAAAGGACGCCTGGGAGTCATCAGTGGCCTCGAAGGCTATATCGTGGTGGAACACGACAACGTGCTGTTTATCTGTAAGAAGGGCGATTCTTCGTCACTGGTCAGGAAGTATGCCAGCGAGGTACAGATGAAATACGGGGAAGACTTTGTTTAGTTTACAGTTTACGGTTTACAGTTTACAGATGAATACATTGGAGGCGGTTTTAAGGCTTGCCAGCAAATCACCTGTAAACTGTAAACCGTAAACTGTAAACTATCATATATACTACTTCGAAAACTCTGCAAAGATTTTCGAGGCGATTTCTTTGAATTCCTCTTCAGAGAGTTTGAGTTTCTCGCGACGGAAGTCAGCATCCTGTTCCGACTGTATGGGAATCAGGTGGATATGGGCGTGGGGCACTTCGAGGCCCAGCACGATCTGTGCCACCTTCTTACACGGGAAGGCTGTCTTGATGGCCTTGGCCACACGCTTGGCAAAAGCCTGATAACGGGCTAACTCATCGTCGTCCATGTCGAAGAAATAATCAACTTCGCGACGCGGGATCACGAGGGTATGACCCTTCACCAAAGGATTGATGTCAAGGAAAGCATAGAATTCCTCGTCCTCTGCACACTTGTAACTGGGAATCTCACCAGCAGCGATCTTTGAAAAAATGTCCATGATTATAATATTGTTTACGGTTTACAGTTTACGGTTTACAGATGATTACGTCTGTGGTAGTTTTCAAGGCTTGCTAGCATATCACCTGTAAACTGTAAACCGTAAACTGTAAACAAAAAATTATCCAACAGTGATCTTGTCAATTCTCAGTTTGATGGAACCACGGGGGATTTTTACTTCGATCTCGTCGCCCACTTTATGGTTCAGCAGTCCCTGGGCGATAGGGGTCTTGATGGAAATCTTTCCCTCGCGCAGGTTGGCCTCGCTCTCACTGACGATGGTGTAGGTCATCTTCGCCTTGTTGACCATATTGGTCATCTCCACCTTCGACAGGATCTGTACGGAGTCTGTGCTCAGGCGTGAGGTGTCTACGACCTTTGCCTCTGCGATGGTCATCTTCAGACGGTTGATCTTGTCTTCCAGATGAGCCTGCGCCTCCTTGGCGGCATCATACTCCGAGTTTTCGCTGAGATCACCCTTCTCGCGGGCCTCGGCGATGGCGGCAGAGGCTTTCGGGCGCTCTACACCTTCTAAATGTTGTAATTCGGCTACCAGTTTGTCGTAGCCTTCTTGTGACATGTATGCCATGATGATTTTCGATTTAGATATTTACGATTTATTATGTTATCTTCAATTTTCCTTGGGCGGACAAAAACAAAAGAATCCCGACTTTTCGCCATGTCGGAATCCTCATTGCTCACATGTCCTTATCCTTACTTACTGGTTGCAAAGGTATGAATTATTTTTTAATTGCACAAATTTTTCCCCATAAAAAATGCAAAACGCCGTAAATGACGATGGCTGAGACCCATCCTCCGATGACGTCGACGACGTAATGGGCCTGAATATATACAGTGGCGAAGCACATCAAGACGTAGAGTGGCATCATACCCCAGAAGAGCCACTTGCTGCGCAGTCGCCAGGCGAGAAACATCAGGATGGTCGTTACGCCTACATGGCTGCTGGGGAAGGCTGCCGTAGGCCGCTCGCCTGCTGTATGGGCATTCTCCACGATCTGATAGAAGAATCCGTCGTTCCAGCCTGGCATCGTCAGCGCCTCCTGGTGGGTGGCGAAATAGTGGCCCAGATCGGGAAAGACACCTGCCGCGATGCTCTCGACGCCCACAGCCTGATAGTAGTACTGGGGACCAGTGACAGGCAGGAGGACGAAGATGACGTAGTAGATGAAGAACGACACGAGGATCATGAACACCGTACGGTCGAACTCCTTGTAGCGGAAGAAAAAGGCGAACAGCGTCACCAGTCCTATCAGCGAATAGTAGGAGGAATAGCCTAAGTGCATCAGTTCGCTGAACACGGGGTGGGTGATGGCTTGTGCGAAAAGCAGGGCAGGCTGACAACCACAGAGCCATTGCTCGTAGGCGGCAAAGTGGTGGTCGAGGTTAGGGAAGATCCTGTTCAGTTCGTATGTGTCAGGATACCACCATGAGAGCAGCAGCATCTGTACACCGATGCGGCAGAAATGGGTGACGCGGCATGGTACGAGGCGATAGACGACCCACATGGCCAGCGTAAGCATCACCACACGGAAGCGTCCCCAGAGCAGGGCCTCTGGGTGGGGTAACTTCGTAAAGGTGAAGAGCACCAACAGCGTCGTCAGCAGCAGGTAGCCCATGATGACCCATTCCACTGCCAGCAACCCCTTCCGCGGCTTCTTCTCAATCTTGAATAAATCCTTAATTATCTTCACCTTTTTACCTTTTCGCCTTTTACAGCCATCCGTTCTCCTTGTACCACTTGATGGATCGCTTCACACCCTCCTCCAGTTTCACCTGAGGCTGATAGCCTAGTTCGTCGATGGCAGGCTGGATATCACACCGCCAGTTGCGCTGTTTCAGGATGTTGAACTTGTCGTTGTTTAGCACGCTGACCTTACCTGTCAGTCGGCTGGTGTACTCGCCGAAGAAGGTGATGATGCGCAACACCCACACTGGGGCGGTGACGCGGATCCACCACGGACGTCCCAACTCCTCATGAATCAGGTCGCTGAAGGTCGTACTCTGGTATACCTCGCCGTCAGAAAGGAAATACTTCCGGCCGTTTTCTCCCTTTTCCATCGCTAGGAACACGGCCTGCACCACATCTGTCACATAGACGAAGGTGATATCCTGGCGCTTGTAGCCCACAGCGAAGTCCGAGTGTTGCTTGATGCTCTTGGCCATTACGAAGTAGTCCTTCTCCCTGGGACCATACACGCCTGTGGGCCTTAATATAATATAAGGTATGCGCGAGGCAACAGTTTCCAGATACTTTTCCGCCGCCAGTTTGCTGCGTCCGTATTCGGTGTTGGGCTGGGGTGTGTCCGTCTCGCGGATCTCATCGTAGGGCTGCTGCTCCTTGATGGCTCCGAAGATGCTGAGGCTGCTCAGATAGACCAGCCTTTTCAAGGGCATCCCCAGTTCGAGGATGGCCTCCACCAGGTTCTTCGTTCCCTCGCAGTTGATGCGCATGAAGTCCTGCTTGTTCAGGCACTTCGTCACGCCTGCGGCATGCACCACATAGTCGAAGTCCTTACCTCTGAGTTGCTCTACGAGTTGCTCCTTCTTCGACAGGTTCAACTCGATGAAATGGATGCGCTCGTCCTGCAGCCATTCCTTCGAACTGCTCATGCGCACGGCAGCCCATGTCTCGAAACCTCGCTTCAGGGCCTCCTCCACGATAAACGAGCCGATAAATCCGCTCGCACCAGTGATTAATATCTTCATTTTGTCCAATTTGGGTACAAAGGTACTATTTTTTTACGACAACTTGGACAACTTAGACAACTTTTCTTTTCGACTGAGTTCGAATGTTGTTATAGTTGTCTTTATTGTCGTAAAAAAAACGCGCGATTTGTCTTTTATTTCAAAAAAATGATGTATCTTTGCGGCAAAGAACTAAAGTATAAGTCTATGGGAAAGAAAAAAGGTGGAAAACGTTTAGGGAAGAAGCAGGTCAGCGAACTGCTGCAGAACCTCTTCCAGCACAATCCGAACGAGACGTTCTCGTTCAAGCAGATATTCAGGGCCCTGAAACTCGACACCCATCCGCTGAAGATGCTCGCCATCGACGTGATGGAGGAGATGGCGTGGGACGACTTCCTCTCGAAGGTCAGCGACAACTCCTACCGTCTGAACCTGAAGACACAGGTTCAGGAGGGTGTGTTCCGTCGCAAGGCTTCAGGGCGCAACTCGTTCCTGCCCGACGATGGTGGTACCCCTGTCTTTGTGGCAGAGCGTAACTCAATGTCGGCGATGGACGGCGACAGGGTAAAGGTGTCGTATATGGCCCGTCGCGACAAGCATATCAAGGAGGCGATGGTCATCGAGATCGTCAAGCGTGCCCACGACCAGATTGTCGGAAAACTGCGTGTTGACAAAGACTGGGCGTTCCTCATTCCGCAGGATAACACCTTCGTCCATGACATCATCATCCCCAAGCGCAAACTGAAAGGTGGCAAGACTGATGACAAGGCCGTGGTGAAGGTGGTCCAGTGGCCTGATGCAGAGCATAAGAACATCATAGGCTCGGTGGTTGATATCCTTGGTAAGACGGGTGAGAACAATGCCGAGATGCATGCCATCCTCGCCCAGTACAACCTGCCTTATAAGTATCCTCAGAACGTGGAAGAGGCTGCCGAGAAGATCGATCCAGGCATTACCCCAGAGGAGATAGCCCGCCGTGAGGACTTCCGTGATGTCTTCACCTGCACCATCGACCCCAAGGATGCCAAGGATTTCGATGATGCCTTGAGTATCCGTAAGATGGAGAGCGGGCTGTGGGAAGTCGGCGTTCATATTGCTGACGTCACCCACTACGTCAAGGAAGGCTCCGTCATCGACAAGGAGGGCTATAACCGCGCCACGAGCATCTACCTCGTCGACCGCACCATCCCCATGCTCCCGGAACGCCTTTGCAACTTCATCTGCTCCCTCCGTCCTGACGAGGAGAAACTCTGCTACAGCGTCATCTTCGTGATGGACGAAGAGGCGAACATCAAGAAGTGGCACCTGGCACATACCGTTATCCGCAGTGATCGCCGTTATGCCTATGAGGAGGTGCAGCAGTTACTCGAGGACAATGGTGTGAAGGATGGCACAGGTGAACCTGCGCCTCCCGCTACTAAGAAGAATCCTTACAAGGGTGAATATGCCAATGAGTTGATCACCCTCGATGCCCTTGCCAAGAAACTCCGTGCCGCCCGCTTCAAGAACGGCTCCGTGAAGTTCGACCGTGAGGAACTTCATTTCGACATCGACGAGACGGGTAAGCCCGTGAAGGCCTACTTCAAGGTGTCGAAAGATGCAAACAAACTCATCGAGGAATTCATGCTGTTGGCCAACAAGACCGTCGCCGAATCGATTGGTCGTGTGAAGAAGGGTGTAAAGGCCAAGACATTGCCTTATCGTGTCCACGACCAGCCAGACCCGCAGAAACTCGAGAACCTGCGTCAGTTTGTGTCGAAGTTCGGCTATAAAGTGAAGACCAGTGGTACGAAGGGTGCCATCACCAAGTCGCTCAATGCGCTGATGGCCGATGCCGAGGGCACCCGTGAGCAGAACGCCATCGAGACCGTCGCCCTCCGCGCGATGATGAAAGCGAAGTACAGTGTGCATAATATCGGACATTATGGACTGGCCTTCGACTACTACACCCACTTCACCTCGCCCATCCGCCGTTATCCGGATATGATGGTACACCGTCTGCTGACGAAATACCAGAACGGGGCCCGCTCTGCCAATAAGGAGAAGTACGAGGAGTACTGCGAGCACTGCAGCGACATGGAGCAAGTGTCACAGAATGCCGAGCGCGACTCCATCAAGTACAAGATGGTGGAGTTCATGGCCGACAAGATTGGCAACACCTACGACGCCCACATCTCAGGCCTCACCTCCTACGGCATCTATGCCCAGATTGACGAGACCCACTGCGAGGGCATGATTCCCATCCGTGACCTCGGCGACGACTACTACGACTTCGACGAGAAGAACTTCGTCATCGTAGGCCGCCGTCATCACACGAAGTACCAGTTGGGCGACCCCATCCGCATCCAGGTGGCCCGTGCGAACCTCGAGCGCAAGCAACTCGACTTCACCCTTGCTGACGACTGACCAATCGCGCGTTCCTTATATTATTTCGCATACGAGGATATGTTAAAAAACATATTTTCCGTATAAAAATCCCGATATTTGTTTGGCAGGTATCGGGATTTTTGCTTATCTTTGCAGCGTAATTTTAAAACATGAGAACCAAGTAACAAGTATCACAAAACTCAGAATTTTTGCACCAGCCACACCAAGGCTGGCGGGATCGTACGCTCTTTGACATTTTGGTACAGCAATCGTGTTTTGTGATAGAAACTTCGAGTTAAGTTTCTGTGAACCTTACTGGGCAGCGGCTTCAGGCCGTTGCCCAAATACCACTTGCGCCCTTTGACACAGGGCATCCGACACAATATCCAAACAATCTTTATTTCTTTTATATGAAAAAAGAAACCAACAACAATGTGGACGAAGAGTTCGACCTCCTTCTTCAGAAGTTTATCGATGATGAACTCGACAGTGATGAACCAGATGATGATTTTGGTGACTTCGACGATGGCGATGATGTCGGGTCTGATACTTCTGACGAAACCGTTGCTTCAGAGGATCCCCAACTGCCGTTCCCGCCTGAGATGGATAGCAGGCTGGCGGAGATCCGGATGAAGACCTGCCTTGAAGAACACCACGACATGGAAGACGTACAGTCCGTAAGCATCGAAGTGATGCCAGGACAGAAAGAGCGGCTCTGCTCCAGCGGCCCCGTGTCTGTGACCATCCAGACGAAGCCTAAGGCCCGCTCCGGCAAGAATCGTTTCAGGTGCTTCGTCTACAGCGAATCCTTCTTTCCGATGTGTGCCTCGACAGGAGATTCACCTGTTAAACGCCTGCGCGACAGGCGCATGACGGTGGAAATCACCTGCGACCATATCTGGGTACCCGGAAAGTATATCCTCTACATCAACGATACCTTCGAAGAGTCCCTGATGCGTGTCGACTTCACCCTCGACGGTGAACTGCATCTGGAGGCTCAGACACCACAGGTGCTCGAGCCCTGTGGCATGGAGCATATCCTTGTCTCCTGCATCGAGGGCGTTGACACAGGCTGGCATGCCGTGGCAGAAATGCCCGGCATGACGCAGTTCAGACGGCGGGTGATGCAGAACCGACAGATGGATCTCTTCAACGAAGTCCGTAAGGAGAACGGCTCCTGGGGGATCCGTCAGAACAACAATCTGCTGATCTGTATGCGCAACGACGATGTCACCTATGGGATGCTCATGCATCTCCAGAGCCTGCTCGTCAGCAAACATGGTTTCAATTTTGTCGACTGTTCGACGCTCTATGAGCCCACGAACCAGTACCCCTACGAACAACTCAGCGAGAAGTTCAGCAGTTCTGCCAAGCAGGTGTATTGCCTCACCCGTATTGGCGACCTGCTGACAGCCGGTGGCAAGGTGGTGATGCGGCGCATCATGGATGCCGTGCGCACCCTGAACGACGAGAACCTCCTCTGGCTCTGCGGCACGCGCTCAGAGATCGACGACCTGCTGGAACTCTATCCCTCCCTGCGACAGCGCTTCGATGCTGACAGTTATGTCGAGCAGGAGCCCTACAGCGTCTTCGACCTCATACAGGCCTTCTCCCAGGCACTCTCTGACGAGTACCTCGAGCCCGACGCCCACACTCAGGACCGTCTGGCCAGGACCGTTCTTCAGGGGTATGAGCAGGGCGCGTTGACCAACTGGACCATGACTGATGTCCGCCGCTTCATCGCCGGACAGGTGCGCCCCCGCTATGTGCAGCGCGCCCTGAAGATGGTCGACGAGAACTGGGTCGCCTCTTTCTGCGAGAGCGACATCCCCTACGACCAACTCACCAGCCAGGGCTCCGCCTTCGAGGAGAGCATCCGCGAACTCAACGGCATGGTAGGCCTCAAGAGCGTGAAGGATGGCATCCGGACGATGGCCAATCAGGCCCGTTTCCATCAGGAGCGCCGCCGTCGCGGACTCCGGAGCGACAAGGGCGTCGCCTTCCATTCCGTCTTCACGGGCAACCCAGGCACAGGCAAGACCACCGTCGCCCGCCAACTGGGTAAGATCTACCACTCCCTCGGGCTTCTCTCCAAGGGCGAACTGATCGCCGTAGACCGCACGCGCCTTGTGGGGCAGTATATCGGACAGACGGAGGACAACATGAAGTTGGTGCTCGAGGAGGCGCGCGGCAACGTGCTCTTCATCGACGAGGCTTACGCCCTCTTCACCAACGACCCCGACCGCAAGGACTTCGGCCATCGTGTCCTCGAGTCGCTGCTCACCGTCCTCACCAGGCCCAACCCCGACATGCTCATCGTCCTCGCTGGCTACACCAAGGAGATGGACGCCATGCTCAGTTCCAATCCCGGACTCAGGAGCCGCTTCCCCTACAAGTACCAGTTCGACGACTACGACGCCGCCCAGTTGATGGAGATCGCCCTTCACCTCTTCGAGCGCGAGGACTACATCCTCTCTGATGAGGCCGCCACGGAACTGCGGAACGACATCGAACAGACCCTGACGATGAGACTTCCCGAGTTCGGCAACGCCCGTTGGATCGACCAACTCGTCCGCAATGGCATCATCCCCGCCATGGCCGACCGCGTCTTCTCTACAGGCAGCACTGACTTCCAGCGCATCGAAGCCTCCGACGTCAAGACGGCCTTCGAGCGTCTCAAACCCAAAGCCGCCCCGCTGAAGCCCCACCACAAAGTGGTGTCAGGCTTCAGCGCCTGACGGCGCCCCTTGTTTTTCGAAAAACAGAACAAATGAAAAATTTACCATGACACGATTATTGTTAAAGCTTACGCCCGATAGTGGCAGAACCGATTTGACCTATTTCATGGGAAAACTCAATGTAATCCTTTTTCTCTCCGAGGCGTTGAACATCTCTAACGAGTGTTCCTTCTCCTTGTACAACGATCAACTATGGATGCTTCTTTATGCAGCCACAGGCGACAAAGAAGTCAAACATAAAGAACACGAGTTCAACGTTTCTTTTAGCCAGAGTGTCCTTTGGGTGCCAGGTAACTATATCTTCTTATTCCATAGTGGCGACACTATCCTCCGATTCGATCTCCAACTCAACGAGCATGGGGTGATAAAAGAGACAGGTTTTCGTCAGTGTCCGAAGATGAGCGACGAGGACCTTAATTCCGCAACACTTTGATTTAACTTTATTTATAAGTTCCTGAGCAACAAAAAGTTGCTCAGGATTTTGCCATGTCAGATTTTTCACTTATCTTAGTGTTGCAAATCAAAACAAGCGTAAA
>Ga0256404_1001403_pt1 | contig 58429 bp, 46 predicted proteins | sample RumenRJG_01DNA_FD_185990 | JGI IMG/M metagenome (GOLD analysis project Ga0256404, IMG submission 185990) | Bovine rumen microbial communities from Lethbridge, Alberta, Canada - RJG_01 | ecosystem: Host-associated > Mammals > Digestive system > Stomach > Rumen | place: Canada: Alberta | collected... | reverse complement strand
CGAAGCCTTTGGCCATGCGGCGGGCAGCATCCTCAAAATGATTACCGGGATTCCACTCCAGCATCGTGTTGTCTGTGCCGAGAATTTGCTTCAGGTGTTCATATTCCCAGCGTATGTTGTCACCCACCTGGGCGATAGCCCTGTTGCGTGTATGCTCCTCACGCACGCCCAAGCTGAGATAAACATATTGAGCATAAATCTCATGGGCATCAGAGAACCCTTTCCATGCACATATCCACAGCGAAGGTGAAACGGCGGCGACAGCATCGAGGCACCTTACCTGCGACGCAGCCCATCGTGCGAAAAGCCCTCCCAGTGAGTAGCCGCCCAAAACGACAGGCAGATTGCCGAATCGTTCCTTCAGACTGGGAATAAGCCTGTCGGTCATGTAGTCCAGTGTTTCGAAAGCGTGTTCGCCTACTTCCTGCCGTTTCGACACAGCGGGATCGTGCCACGGAGTGAGTTCTGCCTCCCAGTCGCCAATTGAAAAGGCAGCCATGACGAACGGCGTGTCTGTCGCTTCTCTTATCATCGCCACCTCGCTGTCGATGCTGTCACGCTCCTGTTCGCCCAGTGTCTGTATGAGCAATGCCTTCGGCTCCTCGCCCACGTGATACAGCAGACATTCGCGTCCGCAGATTTCTGCCACTTGTTTATTACAGATTTTACTCACGCTAGCTACGCAACATCTCACAGAGCTTATCCTCTCTGATGACCTTGGGGGCAGCCTTTCCTGCCAGCACCAGAACCTTCTTGCCATTGCGGTAGATGTGAAGCTGTCGCGAACGGACTACGGCTGTCAGCTCCGGATCATCCTGCATGGCTATCCAAAGATGATGATAGGCCCCACCTTCCTCAAACAGTTTCCTTTGCAGGTGGGAGCACATATTGGTCGTATCAACGGTCATCATATTCAGTCAAACAACTTTTTCCTACTCATCTTTCCGGGGACAAAGATACAAAAGATTCTTTAACCGGCAAAATGTTCTGTCAAAACTACTCTATTTTTCCGGATAACTATAAAAAAAGTTTTGGATAACTATTCAGTAAAAATTGGAAGGGCCAAAAGAAAAGCGCCCGCAGTTTATGTCTGCAGGCGCATTTAATGAAGAAAAAACATTTAAACCGGAAGCGACAGCATTCTCTGAAACAGCAGCACGTGATGGGCATAGGCTTCATGTCGCAGGTCTGCACGTACATCCGTCACCATCATGAAGGTCTGCCCTTCTGCCATCACTATCGCCACCAACAGACAACGGCTTTCATCTCTTTGAGGAATGCTTGATGTCAGCGCCATCACCTTTTTCCTTTTTATGGCGAACCTCTTGCACAACCCGCTCTCCACACTGGCTCTGAGACTCTTTCGCGCAAAGTTGAGCATACGTCCCGACATCATCTTCGGCATCAGCACCTGCGGCGTCTCTTCGTCTTCCGTTTCAGGCGCCATCATCCTGCCAGCGTTGGCAATACCGTTGAAGAAGGTCATCACTTGAAGCGGAGACAGACATCCCTCCCGGGACGCTGCCAACCCTGCGTTGTGGTGTTGCACGTCTTCATTGAGCTTCAACGAAGGCAACGACACGCCGTGAAACGTTTCCGGCAATCCCAGTCCCATCGCCTTGACGTCGTAAATCAGTCTCCGGCTGTCATTGCCGTATGCTTTATCCAGCAGACGAATCACACCTACTGTAGAGCGGAAGCGCACACACTCTTCCGGAGTCAAAGTGCCATATCCTCCTCTGTGCCAGTTGTGATCCCGAGCCAACACACTATCGCCTATGGCATATACGCCATGTTCCGTATCTACTGCGGTACGAGCGTTGACGGCATCACTTCCGAGGGCAGCCAAAAGCAACGGTAAATTTGTCTGCCACATCGGCATTGGGCACATCAGTTCTCTCAGGGCGTCCATTCCCTCGTATGCTCTTTCCGAGTCGATGCCGGCGGCATTGACGCAGCCGGTTTTGTTCATCATCACAGCCACAAAACTCTTTGCTTCATTGTCCACTGACATCAGCGAGTCCATCGGGCTGTAGAGCAGGTGCCAGAAGAGCAGACGATCAAAACTCACCACATTTGAGTCTTCGCTCTCGGGAGGAGCCGCCTTTTTGTCTACCGTCACCATGAGAGGATTGGCATGCCTCAAACGGTCCTGAACCTCTTGCGCACAAACTTGTTCACTACAACAAAGCCACATTCCCGCCAGCAGCAGGAAAAGGGCCGAATACATAGAATTCTTTTTCATCTTGTTGATATTAAATTATGATGGTTTATTGCATCATTTTCTCCCACATCTTGTCGTATCCGGGATATGCAAGCAGTTCTTCGTCGGTGCAATCGTCTTGCAGACGACACTCCCAGGCTTCGCTCGATGTTATTCCCAAAGCTCTGTTTTGATTCTTCAGCTGAAAGAGTTTTGTGCGCATCATCCGGTTGCTGCAGGCCTTGTATATGCGGCATGTTTCTTCCAGCATTCGGGCAGCAGCTGCCACACGATATTCCATCCACTTGTTCCAGCATCTCTCCTCTTCCCTGATGGCGCGCTCCAGGTCCGTCCACTCGCTTTCGTCCATGCCGTAATTGCTCTTCAAATACTGCTGCGTCGCGTTCACATACCTATCGTATGCCTCTTTGATCATTGTCGGGGTAAACAGTGTTTTGGAGACATCTATCTTCTTCCCTTCCTGCGCCATCATCAGATATTGAAACGACTCTCCGCGCAATGTCAACGCCTGCTCCACCACTGCATAATAGAAATACAACGACGAGCCTTCGCCATCTTCCAGTTTGGCCACCTTTTTCGCGGCTTCATAATATTTCTCCCACAGGGCCAGTTCCCCTTCGAAGATGTCTTTGCTTTCGGGATATGCCTTTATTACTGCCTGAAACGCCTCCTCAATCGAGTCTTTCAGCGCCACCGTCTCGCCTCCGGCTTCATCATTGAGCTCCATCTGTGACACTATCGGGCAGTCGTCTGCTTCTTCCGTCAGCTTCATGCTGTCATTCTCTTCTGCAACGTTCTCTACTTTCTCTTTTTCGGCGCTCTTCGCCTCAGTCTTTGCCTCATTCTTGCCACACGCTCCCAGCGTGCAGATTGCCATCGCGCAGATGGCGTAAAGTTGGATTTGTTTCATTTGATTATATGTTTTATTCGTTATTGGTTTCACTTCCCATACCATATTTTAATTTATAGAACGCCCCGATGCCGAAATCTATCACCGCTCCGTCTTTCTGCATCAGATACGGTCCGAGCCATATCTCGTTTCTCCGGAGTTTCTTTCCATAGCAGAAGCCGTCAAAGCAGCAGAAGGTGTCTGCGAACGTCACCCTTCTGGGCCTCCGAAACTCTCCGCTGCCGTCCGCTGAAGCAAACGACACCTTATACCATTCCACCCGTCTTGGCCATCCATCATCGTCTTCGACAATCACTTGCTCACTCTCAAAGCCGTACTTCTTCAGGTCTTTGAGGCGCATCATGCTGACGCTCTCGCAGGTAAAACGACAGGAGAACATCTTCCCACCCACATATAGAGCAATGGCGGGACAACCTTCACCGCTGTCTTTGAAGCGGAAGAAATACCCCAGCCTTCCCGGGTGCAGACCTTCCATCCCGGGTGAAGTGTACAGAGCACGGTGCCCGAAGTCCAGCGCCAAGGCGTTGGCTCTCAGGAAGTCGCAGCCGATGACGCCCGCCGTCTCCGGCGGAAAGTGTGAAGGCTTGTAGCCGCAGCAGCAGAACTCCCATTCGAAGGTTCTCCCGCCGCAATCGAATCTCACGATGCCGTCCTCCCGCTCATATCGGCCGTAGTCTTTTTTGTAGAGACAGCTCTCTTCTCTGGCGGGGTTGACGAACAACACCCTCTCTTCCGTGCCGCCACCCTTCAAGGGCAGCTTCACCGAGATGGCTGTCATCCAATTGTTCAGACAACCCAGTTCCGTTTCGTCGCAGAGGGGGATATGGATCCGTTGGCGTCTGCGTCTGTTTTTAATTGTTTCCATAGTGTGCATTTAAACCGTTTTTTAAAATACAATTAATCGCAATAATCAAAACACAATAATCCCTTTTTTAATTTAAGTTCCTGCGTCTTCCTGATTAAGAAAGCGGACCCTTTTTCTGAGGATCCGCCTTCTTTCTTATTGTTTAAATGCCTTGTCTTTTAGTTATTTGAGCTATCTGATTTTAAACTGCTTCTCTTTCTATTTAGTCTTCCAATATATTATCATTATGCTCATAACAATAAGTATAATTAGTATCCATATCAATATATAATGATACCTTCCTAATTTAAAAAGAACATTTTTTAATTTCGTTAAAAAACCGTCTTTTTCCTTGATTTTTTCCCGCTTTCGAAGCTCCTCTTCTGTCGGATCATGCCCCAAAATAAAAAATGAGTCATCGTCCTCCGGAGGCGCACAGATTGCCCCGCCGCCATAGGCGTGCATGTCGGGCGCCGTTTGGGGCGCTGCGCAGCCTAACACCACGCATCCGTCCTGTCCGTTGTCTGTGTATCGTCTCTCTTCGTTCATTGCTTCTCGTTGTCGTCCTCCCCCACGTTTTCTGCGCTTGCGCCTCCTGCGCGCTGCAGCAAGAGGGCTTTCAGCTGTTTGAGGGGATTCACGGGCATGTGGTCCAGCTGGTAGGTGCGTCCGCTCCAGTCGCGCAACGTGAGTCGGCGTGCAGCGGGCTTGATGTGGAACACGTAGTCCAGATTGATGATGTAACTGTTGCCCAATCGGGCCAGTGTGCTCTGTGTGTTGACGAGCTGCCGGTTGATGAGCCGGACGAGCTGACCCATCTGCATCGTCACGGTGACGGCACCGCCGTCTTTATCTGCCTCGGGATGAGTGATATAGATGCGCGTGTAGTTGCCCTCAGCCTGGGCATAGACGAATTCGTCCGTAGTGAGCTTATATTGCTCCACGCTGTTGTCTATGATGATTTCCTGCTGCATTCTCTACACGCTTTCGCCGCAAAATTAGTGAATATTTTTCAATCCGCCAAATTCCTGAGACCAAAATCTTATCCTCATTGTATGGATTGGGTGGTTTAGTGTATGGAGTTCTGCTTCTATCTGTAACGCGCCATCAGCTCCCGGTATTCTTTTGTATCACGTATCGCATCCATATCGTCATCGTTGTCAATGTGGCAGAACTCTGAGTATCCGGCCTCCAAGGACTTCTTCAGGTAGTGCAAAGCCCGCTCCCTGTTACCCATTCTGCACATCATACAAGCTGCGTCATAGTAGTTTCCGGAAGTTGGATATTTTGCTAATATTTTGTTCATGTGGCGCTCTGCACAATCGTTCATTCCCAATCCCTGATAGCCGTAGTGTCTGCAATTGCCGCTTTCTTGTATCGCAGTATCCAATTCCACCACATTTTGATAGTCTTCCCGAGCCAACTCCACTTCATTTCTCAACATGTGCATATCTCCCCTACCCAAGTAAGCATAGGCATGTCGCGGATTCAATCTGAGACATTTGCTATAGTCTTTCATGGCGCCATCGATGTCCTTGCTGTTATCCCGATAAAAACCGCGACGATAATAGAGTCCGGCGAGAATGCTTTTGTCGTCTGCGTACGCGCTGTCAACGGCCATACTTATCGTTTCTATTGCTCCGTCGCTGTCTCCCGAGTAATATTGGCAATCGGCCTTATAGACTAAAAAGTATTTGTTGCCCGGCTTCAGGACCAACGCTGAGTCTATATGCTCCAGTGCGGCTCCGTAATCGCCCGTCCTCATATAGCTTTTTGTCATGCTTTCATAGACATAGGCCAAGGCGTCCTTGTCATCTTCCCCCATCGTGTTCAGAGCTTTTTTGCCCGTCTGCAATGCAGCCTCATACTGCTCCAGGTCGTTATACACGTCAATCAGAAAACTCCAGGCCATACCGTTTTCCGGGTTTTCTTCCGTCTCTTGCCTGAGATACGTCCAGGCATCTTTCAGATTTCCTTCTTCGTATGCCTCTAACGCTTTCTCATAATTGTCTTCGTCTTCTTTGTTGTCACATGCGCCGAGCACGCAGATTGCCACCAGGCAGATGGCGTAAAATGTAACTTTTTTCATATCTTTCTCTTTTTCATCATCCGAACAACAATCCAAAAATCCAGAACACGAAAAGTATTCCCAGCACAAAGATGACAATCCTGACTATGCAACCGGCCGCCAAACAGCCTCCTGCCATTGCACCACCTGCTGCTCCTTCACCGTTTTCACTTCCAAAGAAGCCAATCAACCCACCGATAGCCGCAGCTATCAAAATAATCCAAATCCACATTTCTTTCAGTTTTTTTAATGGTTCTACACTATTATAGTGGCTCTCTGCCGTATTTTTGTTGTAAAGTTACCATAACTTTTTCTTTCCGGAGCCACAAATATTATACCATTGTACGGATTGGGTGGTTTAATGTATGGAGTTTTATTGTCACAATCATCACTCTTCAAATTTCATCTGCTTAATCATCTTTCTCAGATAAGACAGACTCTTCGCCTTATTCTCTCTGGCAATACGCAGAACACTGGCAAACTCATCTTCCGACATATCCGAGTTGAACGCTTCCACCAGCCCCTGTTCCTCATCCTCGTCTTCCTCCATAAGCAGCGCTAAATTCTTGCGCTTCATCAGATTGCGCAGCGAAGTGATTCCCTTATCATACTCAGGACGCATCTCAACCAATGTTTGCATCATGCCCAGTCCCGGGTCGCCGACATGCATCTCGTTGAGCATAGCAATCATATAGACCACCTTAGCATCAGGAGATGAAGCATCAAAATAATTTATCAACTCCACATTCACTCCGTCCGCCTCCTGGTATCTTTCCATCTTCTCCAACGCACGTGATTTCACATAAAGCGCCTCCGGACACTGATGTACAGACAGCACCTTGTCAACATTCTCCAATGCCTGTTCAAAATTTTCCGCATACAGGTTCAACAAAGCACTGAGAAAATGTGTTGCCCAATGGCTAGTGTCCTTCAGAGACTCCGGCACTTCGTCTATTGCGCCGTAACACTCTTCGTCGCAAATGACGGTGTCCAGAAACGTCTTGGCCAGATGCAATGCTTCCTTGAGATCATTGTCCTGCACCTTCTTGTGGACCAGCAACAATATTTGTTGGGCAGCGCCGTCATAGTCGTTCTTACGCAACAGTTCGTAAGTGGCCTTACCGATCTCTATGGCGTTGTTGATCGCGTGCTCATCGTTGTAGCCGCCGGCATAAGCGAGCACTTCTCTGCTGGTCAAAGCACTGGCAGGATTTATACGTCCGGAGAGGTACAATCCATCGAGAGAGCGCACGCGGCTCAATGCCACATAAAGTTGTCCGGCGGCAAACATCCGGTGAGTCAGGTCCAGACTCATCCTGTCAAACGTCATCCCCTGACTTTTGTGTACGGTGATGGCCCAAGCCAGTCGCAACGGGAACTGGGTATAAGTACCTGTCACCTCTTTCTTTATCTTTTTTGTCGCCGGATCATATTCGTAGCTGCACGACTCCCAAGTGCAGAGAGGCACCTCGTAGCTCGTACCGTCATTCTTGGTCACTTCTATCATCTCCTTGTCCAGCTTGCTGACAACGCCGATGGTACCGTTCACCCATCTCTTGTCGGCATCGTTGCGCACGAACATCACTTGAGCTCCCACCTTCAGCGTCAGGTTCACCTCCGCTGGAAAGCGCTTCGCGTCAAACAGTCCCTGCACCTTGCCCTCATAAGTAAAGAGCTCCGAGTCTATCCGGTTAAGATTCACCTGATTGATCTCGTCGGCTTTGTTGTTGGTCGAAGCCAGCGTGATGACCATTTTGGCGTTCTCTGCCGGATGCCCGATGCGGCTGTTCAACTCGCGCATATCCTCACCGGTCATACGGTTGAGACGTACGTGCTCCAGGATGTCCAAAAAGTGCAGATCTTCCTGACGATAGACCTTCGTAAACTCTATCTTAGGCTGCTCCATACGCTTGATGGCGTTGGCCTTATAGTAAAAGAACGTATCCGTTTGGTAGATATCCTTCAATATCTGCCTGTCTTTTTCCATACAAACCGGCGGCAGCTGAAACATATCGCCAACGAAGACCATCTGTTTCCCACCGAAGGGCAGATTATTTCTCAGCGTCCTGCGCATGGTGCGGTCGATGGCGTCCACGATGTCGCAGCGCAACATGGACACTTCGTCAATGATGATGGTGTCTGCATGTAGCAGGGCGAGAATGTGCTCCCGGCCAATGCTGCCGTAAATGTCCGGCGTGCACACCTGCAGCGGAAGTCCGAAGAAAGAGTGTATTGTGGCGCCGCCAGCCAATATCGCAGCTATTCCGGTCGGAGCCAGCGTGATGAACTGCTTCTTGACCATCTTCTGCACGTTGCACAGAAAGGTCGTCTTGCCCGTTCCTGCACAACCGGTGAGAAAGAAACTTCGGTTGGTGTTCGCAATGAGGTCGTATGCGAGCACTTGCTGGCGGTTTTCCGCGTCTATGATCATATCTTCTTTCATCGTCCTTATCTTTGCTCTATCGCAGGCAATATCTGCATCAAACGCGCATTATAGTCTGCATCAAGAAAACTCTTGTAGCATCCTTCAACCAGTTCACGGGCCTGCACCTCAATCTGTTGCGATGACATATTGAGACCTTGCGACTTGACAACGCCGTTCAGATAGTTCTTCACCATTGTCTCGGAGTCTCTACGTATCAGGCCTTCGTCACGAAACTCCTTTTTATATTCGCGCGTCTGCACCAGTTCCAGTCTTGTCCCGTTGAAGACGTACAGTTCAATGGCATCAATATAGGTCCAGTTGTAGTACAGACCCACCTTCTCCGAAATGACAATGCGGTCACAGAATCTCACGCCGCGATAGTACAGATGTCCAGTCGCGCTCTCGTACTCGCTGATGATGAACATTTTCTGTCCTTCGTTCCACACGGGGATGTTCGCGCGCTTGGTGCCGAAGGGCGGCATAATGCGGTCCAGCATGTTCTGATTGAAAGCGTTTGTCAGCGATGCCATTGTCGTACTTCCTTCTTTATATTCAACTTCCAATATATCTCTCTTGGATGCATTCTGTCTTAAGCCAGTTGGCGCTGATACAGTCCATCCACCATACAGCGTGCAAAGCACATCAACTCAGCCTCACCCACATTGCCGCCATACATCTTGATTTGGGCCTTCAGGCTGTCCTTCAACATGATGACGCACATATCTTTGGCCGTCGTCTCACTAAAAAAGAAGTAGTTGTCGTACCCTCCCCAGGTTCTATGGGCAATGAGCTTCGCCTTGTTGCCGTCCCAGAAAAATAGCTTGATACCGTTGAGGAAGGTGGCCGAATAGCCCTGCCCCAGATCGTAGCATGCCACCAATCGGTTGGAGAGCCTGATGGCCCGGTAGTACGTATTGCCAGCAAGACTGGTATAGCCCTGTGTCAGAAACGCATTCTTCTCGGGAACGTAAGTGAGCGATTCGCCGGAGAGAGCCGGGAGTGCCATGTAAGCTCTTGTCAGAAGTTGCATGTTTGCCATAGCGGTATCTTCTTTTTAGTTCCCACCACAAAATAACTTGCAGCGCCAATCACCAGGGTGGTTCCGATGTTTGACACTGCAAAAGTACGCACTTTTCTTCAAACTATGAAGAATTGTTATCAGTACATTGGTTCCGTTAGATGTGGAACCATTCGTATATAGGAACTATGGCGCGAATGATGTGCTATTCATACAGTTTTGCCAAATCCTTGACTCGTTGTTTGAATAAATCTCTCACCTCGTTTGGAGATACAATCTCAAGGCCTGCGCCCATTTGCAGGACACTTCCTATAAACTCGTTATTAACCTCAACCCTAATGGAAAACTCCCCATACTCTCCATCATCATATCGTCCAAATGGAACTATTGTTTGCTGGCTGTGGTGAAGTTTCTTCGTCTCTGTTAGCATGAATACCTTTAATGTATGCGCGCGTATACGAATACTATCATATACTTTTGCATTTGGTAAATGACTGACTCCAATAATGTTCCAAAAGAAAGCATTGTAAAAGTCACAAGGTGCTGGTTGAAATACGATGTTGTAGATTTCTCTTGGCTTCCCAACGACTCGGTCTAATGCAATGTTGTATCCAAATTTAGGTGTCTGCCCTTCCGCATGGCCAAATAAGTGCCACCGGCCATTAAACTCCTTTAGGTAATGAGGATGAAAGGTCAAGGTGTACTCTTCTTCATCGTATGGCTTATAGGAGATAGACAATACTTGCTTATGTTCAATTGCCTCATACAAGAATGGGAGCAACTCAATGTTTGTATGCATTCTGTCAAGACTTGCGCTAAGGAACTGATCTCCTTTTTGCTTCTTCATTCTGATTTCCAACAAATCTCGGCAATCTTTGAAGAAATATTCAAGCCATGAAGCAGGAAAGAATCCTGCTGAGTCTTGACAAAACTTCCAATATTGACGAAGATTATTGATTACCTTGGCATTTCTCATGTCTGCCAGAGGGTCATTGTCCTTGCCGATGTAAAGGAAACGCTTATTCCGATTATTGCCTTCTTCTTCAAAACAACCGTTGCCAACTCTTTCGATAATGGCATTTCTTATATCTCTAAAGGCCTTCTTTAACTCTCCATAGTTATCACAATTAGTAACATTGCAAGTAAGCTCTTTAGAAGAATTAAGACCGAGATAATCAGCCATGATATCTGCATAAGTAACCCATCGGTGACTCATAAGCCACCGATAGGTTATTATTGCGAATTCGGCCTTATAGCTCTCGCCATCGAAGAGGTTCTTGCGAATTACCATTACTTTATAATTCGAGGATTCAGCCACGATTCCTCCGGCTTAGCGACAAGTCTTGCATCTTGGTATACTTCGTCCAACCCCAGAATTGTTTCTGGCGTATAAACTCTTTCGTTTGCATGAGGAGTAAGAACCAGTGCAAAGTCTGGCTGAGAAGTATAAGAAGTTTCTAGATATATAGGCATAAGTAATTGAATACGATGTGCCGTTGGATAGTACATCGGTATGATAAACTTATAATTTCTTTGTGCAATCTTTTTTGCAAATTCTATTGCATTGTCCATCTTTTGACCAAGGTCGTCAGCATCAAGATCCTTATATTTATCAGGGAAGCGTTCGATTCTTTGTTCTATTATGTGTTCATATTTTGAAACGTTGCAGTCAATATCCCATTCGCAATGAAACACTATTTCATTTATGTCCTCAAAGAACTTAGGAGGCAATGGCTCATAATTTTCAAATCCGAGTTTGCGCAGAGATAATTTTGAAGGACACATCTCAAGATTACAAATTATCTCTCGTCCTCCTAATAATTGAACGTCACCCATGATGTTCAAGTCATGACCAAACTTATCGATAAGGTTTGTGTTGAACAATGCTTTGCTCTTATCCTTGTTATAAAGGATTTTGTTATCCGATCCGTATTTCTCTTGTTCATAATATAGTCTATCCAACTCGAACTCAAGATAAGATTTCAGGATGGGGTATTTAAATTTAGGATCTTTTCTGTTTTTGTATTCCCAAGGCTCTTCAATTGTCTTACTTTCTAAATTTTCTAAAAAGGTGTTACACACGTCAATTGTATCAAAGGCCATTCTACCCACAAAAAACCGCTCCCGATTTTTTCTGGAGTTCTCAAACGAATCTTCAGTTCCCCAATCAATACCTTCAAAATCATTTTTTATATTCTTCGTAAACCAACCATACAAAATCTTTCCATCATGATTTTTGAGAGTTGTTTTGAATCTAATGAATTTTGCATTCTTTTTACCAACAACTGTTCCGTCAAGAAATTTGTTGTGTCCTGCGCCATTGAAGTACTCAATGCTATTGACGACAAAAATGTCTTCAATTTTATTAATCGTGCAATCTGCAATAGCACAAAGATTCGTCAAACTATTTTCACTTATAGCACCGAGTGATTTCGGAGTTTCTGTAGTTTCCCAGGTTATTCCCATGAACATGCCAGTTGTGTCCTTTCTCTGAAACACTCCATAAATATAATCACCGTTTTTGCTTTTTTGATTTAATCGAAATTTTAAAACAAGAGCATTTTCTATTGTACATGGATTGCCCTGTTGATCAGAGTACTCAATTTTGCATAACTCTGATTCTATGAAATCGTTAATATCTTTCAAACGTATTTTCTGTCCAGTAATTTTTGACAATACGGAAATACAATTTTCTCCATTTGTATTTGGTTTGAGATTTTTTACAAATCCCAATTTCATTAATCCAGTTTTTTCTGTTGTATTCATAACTTAAAAATTTGATTTACTAATAATTCTCGAATGTTAATCTTTAGCAATTCTGAAATCTTTGCCGATGTCTGCAAAACGGGCTATATGGTATTTGTGCACCACTTGCTAATTGTTATAGAATCCTTACCTAGTTGTTCTGCCAGACACTTTTTGTTTTGCAAGATAAATCCACCTGTCGCAGTGCCTTAATGACCTCCGGAAACGCCTTCTTTACAGGAGCATAATATCTGTCGCCACTGTAGGTGTGTATGTTATAATAGTCTTTCTCCCTGCCATTGAGACTGCACAAGACATCTGCATAACTGACAAAACATCTTTTCATCAAAAGTTGGTAAATGCGGTGGGCACATTGCACCTTTCCTGCACCCCCAACAAAGATATTCTTACTCTGCATAGAGTTTTTTTGGTAATTTTAAGGTTCTTTCAGGATGTCACACGATGTTGACCCCACAAAGATACAAATTTCTCCTTAATCTCCAAATTTCAAAACATTATTTTTTACAAAAAAACATGGATTAAGTATTTCAATGGGGATTGCATCCCACGATTTTGCTTCATTCATCTTGTTCGCAGTCATCAAAAGCAAAGTCATCAATGCAAGTAACGCTGTTGGGAATCACGGTTTTTTTACATCCGAGGATAAGAGTATTGGTGGCGGTTTCTATGATTGCATTACAATTGTCTCGCGAATCATACACCTTGTTGCCGGGAGAAACGGCAACAGACGTCAAAGCGGTACAATTCTCAAAAGCCCAGAGACCTATAGAAGTGACGCTATCGGGAATAAATATAGAAGTCAACTTGTCACAGCCTGCGAATGCATGTTCCTCTATTGATATGACGCCATCAGGGATTGTCAACGAAGTTATATCACGGGCGTTGTCAAAGGCATAGTCGATGATGGTCGTTACGCCGTCGGGGATGACTGTGTTTTTACACGCGATTAAAAGAGTGTTGGTGGCAGTCTCTATGATGGCATTACAGTTGTTGCGGGAATCATACACCTTGTTACCGGGCGAAACGTCAATCGACGTCAAACCGGTGCAATTCTCAAAAGCCCAGAGACCTATTGATGTCACACTGTCCGGAATGACAACGGACGTCATCTTGCGGCAATCAGAGAACGCAACTTCACCTATTGATGTTATGCCGTCAGGGATAATGATTTCTCCTTCTGCCTCTCCGGAACATTCCCTCAGAACGATTTCTCCGTCTATATTCTTAATTGTTAAGCAGCAACCATCGAATATGGCTGCTCCGATTGATGTGACGCTATCAGGAATGACTTTGGAGGGCAGACTGCGACAGCCGAAGAAGGCGAAATCTCCTATGTAAGTAACGTTGGAGGGAATTGTGAAATCTGCCAAATCGACGCAGCCGTAGAAGGCACGACTGCCGATTGACTTAACGCCATCAGGAACAGCAATGGAGGTCAAATGAGTGCAACCGCTGAAAACAGAGTTGCCGATGGACGTCACACCTTGGGGAAGGACCACAGATGTAAGACTTTCACAGCCGGAGAAAGCGTAATCACCGATTGAGGTGACGTTATTCGGGATGACGACGGAAGTCAAACGGATACAATTCTCGAAAGCACAACTACCGATTGACGTAACGCTGTCGGGAATGACGGCGGAAGTCAAACTGCTGCAGCCATAGAAGGTATGTTCTTCTATAGACGTAACGCCACGAGGAATGATCACAGAGGTTAAGCTGCGGCAACAGATGAAAGCATGGCTTCCAATAGACGTGACACTGTCAGGAATGATCAGGGATACTATTGCCGCACAATCCATGAAAGCACGTTCTTTGATCGATGTAACGCCGTCGGGGATGATGATTTCGCCTTCTGCCTCTTTAGAGCATTTCGTCAAAACGGATTTGCCGTTTACATTCTCAATGGTCAACCACTCGTTTTTCATATTCTTCGTTTTTTTGTGTTTTATAAATTAGCCCCACAAAATTACGAAGTTTTCTCCATTTCCTGATCCCCTCAAAAAGACTTTCTACATACCATTGTATGGATTACACCTTTCATTGTACAGATTTCAAAAATGCGAAAATGCGAACATCCGCTCGAGTCGAGCGCAATGACAAGCTTGTTTGATCATTGCTGAGACGAGTAGGATGTCTATGGAGCGAAGCTTCATGAAAATGCAAAAATGTTGTCAACAAATCCAGTACGACATTTTTGAATGTGTCAACTGATTCAGAAAACGGCCCGTAATTTGCTTAGAAAAATGCCCACGCAAATTACACAAGCAAGCAAATTACGGTTTTGTGTCTCTCCTAAAACGGTTGACAGTTCACTACTGCCCCACATACAGGTCCATCTCGTCATTCACTTGGAGCATCCACTCCGGGAGTTTTGCTTTGGCGTTGGCAATCAACTCTTCGGGCATCTCACGATAAAAAGCGTATGCCATCGGGCCGGAAATGGCAGCAAGTGTATCTGCGTCGCCACCTAAAGAGATGGCCAGCTTGAGACAATCAACATAGTCCTCGCTCTCCAGGAAGCAGATGAGCGCCGCAGGGATGGTCCTCTGACAGGTCTCGTCGAAGCCGTAGCCCGGCTTGATGTCGGCATACGTCAACGCAGACCATTCCGGATAGTATTCGTCCAACACATGACGGCGGATGTAGTCCTTGTCCCTGCCCTGCATCCCATAGAAGATGGCCAGAGCCGTAGCGACAGCGCCCTTGATGCCCTCGGGATGGTCGTGCGTAGGAAGGGCGGTCTGGGTTGCCAAGTCAATGCACTCTTCCACACTTTTTGCCATAAAACCCGCAGCGGAGACGCGCATGCCGCTGCCGTTGCCGTAGGAATGATAGGACGGCTGCAACTCACGCGCCGAGAGCCAGCGGGCAAAACGTCCGCCAAAGCCCCGGAAGAAGTCCGCGCGGCATCGGGTCCACAGAGTTTCAGCCATATCCGTGCCCTTCAGCAAGGCTTCGGCACAGGCAAAGGTGCAGACGGTGTCGTCGGTGTAGGTGTTGGACGGCAGAAGGAGGTTGACGGCATCGTAGTCCTTGGTCCTTCCGTGAAACTCGTAAGGCATGCCGGCGATGTCGCCGATGGCAGCACTAAGCAACAGGTTTTTCATGTGTTCAGATCTCCTCTCATTTAGAACTCTAGACGGAATCCTTTTTGTTTTAACTCGTTATAACTCTCTTCGTTGAAGCTGTAAAGACGGGCCTCACGCCGGGGTGTGGGCCAGACGGTTTCGTCCTGCTGCGTGAGGATGTTGAAGTGCAGCATCTTCTTGGCAAAATTGCTCCGGTCGAAGTGCACGTCCAGGATAGCCTCATAGAGATTCTGCAGCTGCTTCAGCGTGAACTTCTCGGGCAGAAGCTCAAAGCCTATCGGCTCGAAATGGATGCGTTCGCGGAGGCGCTTCAAAGCGGCCCTCAGTATTCTGTCATGGTCGAAGGCCAGCTGCGGCACCTCGTCCAGAGCAAACCACCCGGCCTTCGCCGCATCGTCTCCGGCCTTCACGTCCTGAATGCGCACCAGAGCGTAGTAAGCGACGGTGATGACGCGCTCTCTGGGGTCGCGATTCGGATCGCTGAAGGTGTGAAACTGCTCGATGTAGGCACCCGTAAGCCCCGTCTCCTCTTTCAGCTCACGCAGCGCACCCTCTTCGCACGACTCATCCATCTTGACGAAACCGCCTGGAAACGCCCACTTCCCCTTGTAGGGCTCCAAGCCTCTCTCGACGAGCAGCACCTGCAGCTTTGTGCCGTCGAAACCGAAGATGACGCAGTCCGTTGTGACCGAGGGGTGCGGGTATTTGTAAGAGTACATTTTTGCTTCCATTTTCGTTCTTTGGTAAATTTTACACCGCAAAGGTACGGCAATAATTTCAATCCACCAAATATTTTGGGTAAAATTTACACAGGAAGCCTCATTTTTTTAAATTTTACCCACGCAAATTACGCAAGCAAGCAAATTAACTGATCGGGAACCTGCCTTTCGGTTCTTTTCGGTGTGTAGCATTAAGTCAAAGAGCGCTGTTAATTGTCAATTGTCTGCCTTGCGGACGAGCCACAGGCGAAGTCTATTCTCAATTCTCAATTAACGACGCAAAGGTACGACAATAAAAAAGAGAAACTGGCCGATTTGCTTGTAACCCCTATGTAAATCAGTGAAATATAACAATCGAACGATTTTTGTTTGCGTTATTTGCGCAAAAAAGAAAGAAAAGAGAGAAAGGAAAGCTCCCCCACACTCCTGTAAAGGAAAGAGTAGAAAAGAATAGAAAAAGAAAAAGAAGTTTCTAGCTAACTACTCACTACTAACGTAGTTCATAGTTATCTAAAAACTGAGAAAAGTGACCGTGCAAATTACGTGCAAATAACTATTGCTGCGCGAAATTGTTTTTTACTGGGCCTGGGCGTAGCGCGATGCGCTCCGCAGTTTTTTGAGGGCCCTCTTTACTGAGTGAAGAGTGAAGAGTGAAGAGTGAAGAGTGAAGAGTGAAGAGTGAAGAACGAAGCTTCATGAACATCTGCGAGATATGTCAAAAAATCCGTTTCTCGTACACGTATGAAACACGTAGGCGTGTTATTGTAAAAAGTGCTCGCGCAAACTACGCAAATTGCAAGCAAATAAAAACTTAGGTTAGCCGCTCAAAATCAGGGCCCGGGCTTCTACCAAGGCTTTAAAGCCGTGCAGAGACCGAGCAGAGACCGAGCAGAGGCCGTGAAAGCATGTTCGGATGTCAAGTTTTATGCACAGTCAGGATGTTGGCTGTAACTTCACGAAGCTGCGCTCCATAGACAATGCGCACGCTTCATGAGCATTTTTCAGTATGTCAATCCGAAGGCCCACAAAGGAATGATGTTGCCGGAGCCGTATTCGATGTCGTCCCTGACCACATAGCCCTCCCCTGCATCGGCTATCTGCTTCTTGCCTTTCTTCCGTCCTCCGACTTCGAAGGTCTTGCCGCCTATCTCGAAATCGCTGATGCGCGAGCTGATGACATCCTGCGTGACACGCATCTGGTTGTAAAAGAACGTCTCGCGGATGTTGCCGATGTCTGCACTCTCACGACCTAACAGACTGGCGAGACTGGGGTTGTCGAGATAGACCTTCTCTACCTTTCCCACGCCTCGGATGCCGCCCGTATCGTCGCGAAGCTGACCTATCATACCGGCCTGCTCCATGTAGAGGAAGTAGTCCGGCAACACATTACGGCTGACACCAATGACCGACGCCAGCGAATCCATCACGGGTTTGAAGGGAACGCTCTGTGCAATGACGGCCAATAACTTTTTCAGTTTTCTGCCCGTCGATGCATTCATGTTGGCATACTGAGGGATGTCCACCTCCATTGTCTGGTTGACAACCTGACGAAGACGCATCTCGAAACCGCTATCGCCGGAGAACGGATAGTAACCCCTCTCGAGATAATCGCGGAACAGCGGAAGAGGATGAGTCACATCTTCGAGCCTCGCCTCATGGTGCAGCACGGCATCCAAAGCATAAACAGGCGCCGTAATCCCGTGGAATAGCGTCAGATACTCCCTGAACGACAGTCCCTGCATGGTGAAGACGGGGGCGCGACGGCTCAAGTCGGCAAATCCCTTGTAGATGTCAAGCACTGACGAACCGGTAAAACCAACCTTCAAATCAGGGTACGAGTCGTAGATCTGCTTCAGCTCTCTCGACCAGTTGTCGTATTTGTGAATCTCGTCAACGAAGAACTGTTCTCCACCTTCTTTCACAAACTCGTCGATGGTCTCAACCAGCGTGTGTGACGAAAAGTACAAATGGTCGGCAGCCACGTAGAACATCCGACGCTCAGCCCTGTGTTCCTTGATATATTGGAGCACCATGGTTGACTTGCCAACGCCTCGCGGACCAACCAGTCCAAACATCCTTGCATCCCAGTTTACCTGGTCGTACATGTAACGATGGAACGCAGAAGCGGTTTGCTTCAGCTGCCCCTCCATAAACTCTGTCAGCGATATATCCATAATCGTCAGAATGATGATTTCGAGTGCAAAGATATAAAAATTGCACTAAAATAGTGCAGGATTTCCTGAAAAATTGCACTATGACAGTGCATTTTAAAAAAGTAACTTGCAATTTGCTTGCTTGCATAGTTTGCGTGAGCATTTTTTGGGCGCACTCTTCCCTCTTACATCTTACATCTTACTTCTTACATCTTACTTCTTCCCTCTCCTCTCCCACTCCGTGGCGGCCATGATGAAGCCGCCGAGCACCTTGCCCTCGGTGAAGAAGTCCACGGAATCCAAGCCCGTGGGCCTCGTGTCTTTGCCCAGAAGATAGTAAGCCGCGGAGCCGTCGCGCTGTTTGCCGCCGCTCAGACCGGCCGAACGGCAACTGCGGAGGAGATGCACTCCGCCCCGTCCGTCGTGCACCATGAAGCGCTCCACCAAGCCGCGATAGGCACGCGAAGCCGTCGGCAGAAATTCCTCGCCGAGCAGCCCCAGACGCATCGCCTTGAGATAGGCCGCCGTGAAGATGGCGGTGCAGGAGGACTCCAGATAGTTGCGCACGGGAGCGTCGGTCCAACGGTCGTCGCTGCGGTAGTCGCGCACCACCAGGGTGCTGTCATGGGCCAAGAGCTGATACCAGCAGCCCGAAGCGCTGTCCTGACGGGCGGCAATGCCGGAGGCCAGCTGTCCGAGGAAGCCGTGGAGCGTGCGGAAATCAGCGGAATCGTCGCGACCGGCCAGACGCAGCTGCTCCAGCACATCGACCAACGCCATGAAATACCAGGCCTCCGCCCGGCCCCAAAACTCGGCCGAATGGAGCACCTCGGCGCCCCGCTCCGCCGAGACGCCCTGCCAACAGGCCGCAAAGGGATCGGCTGGATCGGCCGCAAAGGCGTGGTAGAGCAGGCGCTCACGCTCGTCCCAAAGATAGCGCCACGAGATGGTGAACTGGCGCACAACGAGGGCCCAATCATCCGATGAAATGGGGCGATATTGAGGGTCTTCATTCATCATCTGAGCCAGGAGCGCGGGACCCATATACTGCCCGTCGCACCACATCTGGTTGGTGTAGCGCCGCTTGTGCCACCAGCCGCCGGCGGCGTCGGGGCGCACGGAAGAGGGAATGGCATAGAGGCTGTCGGCCAGACGGAAGGCCCGGAGCGTCTCCCGGAAGCGTCGCTGCGAGACGGCCTCCACGGAGTCGGCCCTGCAGAGCGGGCTGTCGGCAAAGCAGGCCTCGCGGGCCAGACGCTGCAGCGGGCAATAGAGCTTCACGGCATTGAGGTCGTCGAACGACTCGCCGAGAAGGCCGGCACTGGAGATGGAACACGTGAGGGCGTATTCGGCCACGGCATAGTACCAGGGCGCCACGGCGCGGGCGTCACGAGCGCGAAAACAGTCCACCGCCTCGAGCAGGGCTTTGGCCACCAGACCGGGCACATAGTCGAGCGTGCCCTTCCTCCGGGAAGAGGGCGAGAGCATGCGGCCGTCGGCATCGAAGAGGGCGAAGCCGGAAGGCTGCGTATTGGCCTTGAAATCACCGAGACGCGAGGCGACGACCCACTCCAGATAGTTGCGCGAAGGCTCGAAGCGGCAGGGCGCACCGGCGGGAGGCGGCGTGACGGGGTCGGGGGACAGTTCGTTACTCCGGGGGCCCAGGCCGCCGTAGATGTTGGCGCAACGCACGCTGTAGCGCGCCCCCGAAGGGCTGTCGGCGGGAATACGGTAGCGCGGCGCCGTGGTGAAGGCCGACACACGTCCGTCAAGACAGACGGCGTAGAGGCCGGCCTCGGGGACGTCGTCCCACACCAGAGAGGCTCCCTCCAGACGCACTTCGGGCGGCGCCACGGGAGCGCCCGCCTCATCGGGACGCCAGGAGGGGAAGACGCGGCGCAGGTCGCAGGCCGCAGCCTCATCGGCGGAGAGCACGGGGCCATGGACCGCGGTGACGGCTTCGCCCTCGCGGTTGCGGTAGCGGGTGCGGCGCAGCCTGAGGGGCACCGGACGCAGGAGGCTGTCCGTGGTGGCGTATTCGGCAAAGAGGCGCGGCAGCGTGCCGTGCATCTCGGCCCAGCCGCCGGAGTCGGGCGGCAGGAGCGTGCGGGTGTGGAGGAAGACGGCGCGGGGCGACTTCTGCCAGGGACGTCCCCACTTCCAGCGGCCCGCCTGAAGGGCATCGCCATCGACGGTGCAGCGGTGGAACACGTAGCCGAAGTCCAGGCTGTCCTCCGTGGCGGGAGCGCAGATGACATTGCCCGTCCTGCCGCGCGGACGCAAAACGAGACGGCAGCGGTCGAAGAACACCGTGCCGCCCCCGCAGATGAAATCCACCGTGCCGTGGATGTTGCAGCCGCAGAGGTAGGTGGTGCCGCCGCTGTTGGTGACGTAGGTGTCCTGATTGCTCAGAAGGGTGACGCGCCGGAGCATGTTGCCCCGACACTGCTGCTCGCGAAGCGCCACGGCGCGCACGGCAAAAGCGCCGGGCTCGCTGCGGTAGTTAGACCAGAGCGTGAGGTCCTGAAGATAGGTGCTGTCGGCTCCCCGGGCAAAAAGCGTGGCGGTGACGGAGATGCCCTCGTGAAGCGGACGCGACTCGACGACGCTGGTCTCGGGATCCTCGCCGCAGATGCTGGTGTTGGGCGCCGTGAGCAGCGTCATCGGCGAGGGCACAGTCAGTTCCTCACCGCCGTCCTTCACCCGAAGGGGCGTGCCGTCGCCCTCGCTCAAATGGCGGCCCGCCATGATGAAGATGCGGAAGCGGCGCCGCTTGTCGGGACGGGCGTTGGCGGCATGCACCGCCTCCGTGAAGCTGCCGTCGGCGGGCACGATGAAGTCATAGAGAAAACGTGAAGGGACAACATCCGATGCTGTCCCATTCACGGTAAACAGGCTCGCAAGGAGCGCTAAAAGCAAAGTCTGCCGCACGCTCATTCCTCGACCAAAAAGAAGAACCTCATGTTTTTCATCGTGTTGTTTTATTAAAAGGTTAAACACAAAACTCGTTGCAAAAATACATTTTTTCGGGGAAACGGAAAAGAAAACGGCGGGAAAAACATAAAATCCGCGGAAAAAGTCGCCGTTTTGCGCTTTTATTCGTATCTTTGTCACGAATATACGTATATATAAGGTGTCATCCGACCCCAAAAACACACACAACGCTATGAAAAAAACCGTTTTGCTCCTCGTGAGTCTCTGCGCCCTCTGCGCAACGCTCGGCGCACAGATCGACGTGACCAGCCAGTATCTCCAGAACGCCTCCTTCGAGCAGCCTCTGGCCTCCAGCCTGACGCCCGACGCCACGCGAGGCGCCGCCACCGTGGGCACGGGCCTGACGGGATGGACCGTGACGGGCGTCTACGGCGTGAGCGACATCATGACCACCGCCGCCACAGCCACCGACAACAATCTGGGCGCTCCGGGCGCCGCCTCCGACGGGGCGCAGATGTACTACATCCGCCACGCCTGGACCGACGGCAGCGCCTCGGTGAAGCAGACGGTGACGCTGCCTGCCGCCAAATACCGCCTGACGGTGGACAGCAAAAGCGCCACGCCGGGCACCCAGAGCAGCGGCAAACTCGTGGCCGCGAGCGAGAACACCGTCATCACCATGAACTCGGGCAGCATCCCCGCACAGTGGACCACGCTGAGCGTAGAGTTCACGCTGACGGAGGCGAAGAGCGTCTCCCTGGGCTTTGAGTTCACCTGGATCAACAGCGCCGGCGCCAGCTTCCTGCTGGACAACGTGCGCCTCTTCGACATCACCGGCGAGACACCCGACCCCGACCCCACGGAGAGCGATGTGGATTCGCCCACGGAGGGCAAGATCGACGACGCCTTCGTGCCCGAAGACGAGATGATGAAAGACCTCCTGAAGATGCTGGCCGGGTTCACCCCCTACATGAAGAACTACTGGTTCCAGTGCGCCGCGCCCAACAGCAAGGGCGAGAGCTGCGGTTTCTTCTACAACACGGAAAACGGCAGCAGCCCCTCGTGCCCCAACGGCGAAAAGGGCGTGCGTCCGAACGCCGACCTCTCGATGATCGCCGCCTTCCTGGTGAAATACGCCAAACCCGAAGGCATCAGCCTGCCCTCGGGCATCACGTACGACCTGTTGGAGGAATACGCCATGAAGAGTCTGGTCTATGCCTACTCCACCCACAAGGCCAACAAGCTGAAGGTGTGCTCTGGTAATAACTACTGGGGCTCCACCTCCACCAGCGATGCCGTCTGGGAGAGCAGCCTCTGGGCCATGTCGGTGGCCTATTCCGCCTTCTTCCAGTGGGACAAACTCACGCAGGATCAGAAGGGCTACATATACGCTCTGCTGAAGGCCGAATGCAACTATGAGCTCTATCGCAGCGTGCCCACGGGCTACGCCGGCGACACGAAGGCCGAGGAAAACGGCTGGGAAGCCGACGTGCTGGCCGCCGCGCTGGGTCTGTTCCCCGACGACCCGTTGGCAGAACAGTGGTTTGAGCGCATGCGCCTCTTCGCCGTCAACAGCTACTCCCACGGCGACGACGCCGCCCGCACGGACGAGGTGGATCTGTGGTACGACCACACCACATGGGCCGATCTCTACAAGGGCAACAACCTCTACAGCGACTGGACGCTGCAGAACCACAACCTCTTCCACACCTCTTACCAGAACGTCGTGATGCAGGAGCTGGGCGAAGCCGCTCTGGCGCTGAAGCTGTTCCAGGGCGCCAACCAGCAGTGGCACTCCGCCGCCCTGCAGCACAACAACCAGGAAGTGATGGACAACGTGCTCAACTGGCTGGCTCTGGCCGACGGCGAACTGGCCATGCCCAACGGCAACGACTGGAGCCTGTTCCTCTACGACCAGATCACCTCCTACTCCACCCAGGCCTGCTTCCAGCGCGACGCCAACGCCCTGCTGCTGGAGAATCTGGCCTACAAGCAGATCAAGGCCCGCCAGACGACGACCTCCGACGGCTCGTGGCTGCTGCGTCCCGACGTGGCCGCACGCCGCATGGGTGTGGAGGCGCACCGTGTGATGATGACCTATCTGATGCACCTCATGATGCCCACCACCGGCATGACGCCGCCCACATGGAAGGAATTCCGCGAAGCCCACGCCGAGGCAAAGATATTCCCCTGTCAGAACGTCGTGCGCGGCTACAGCCCCTCGCGCTTCACCTGCTTCTCATGGAGCACGGGCCTGAAGAGCTACACCGGCTACTTCGCCGCCGACAAGGCCGACAAGAACAAGATCGTGGTGCCCTATCGCGCCAACAACTCGGGCAACATCACCGGATGGTATGAAGTCAGCGGCAAAAGCACCGACGCCACCCCCGTCGTCTCGGGCATCTACCAGCTCGAGGGCAACGCATGGGTGATGAACGGTGAGCTCTCCGTGAACGGCGGCGCGCTGGACAACCGCTTCGCCCTCTACTCCACGCCCGGCAATGCCTTCATCTATCTGGACTACGTGACCGCCAACAGCGCCTGCACCGTCACCGCCGAGAAGGGCGGTCTGCTGGCCATATCCACCGACGAACTGACCAAACTCAAGCGCACCCTCTACTACGAAGACGGCGGCGAGATCACCTGGAAGCAGCGCGACGGCAGCCAGCAGCTGACCTTCAGCTCCGACTGGGTGAACATCGACAACGAGCTGGCCGTCATCGGCCACAACGGCAAGAAGATGGCCTTCGCCGACAGAGGCGCCAACAACAGCATCTACACCTCGAAGCTCTACCCCATGTACAACAACAGCCCGCGCAGCGTCACGGCCGGCAGCGTGGTGGATGCACGCAACCTCGTGTACTACAGCAACATCAACGCCGAAGACACCAAGGCCACAGCCCAGCAGCAGGAGCTGCTGCGCCCGCTGCTGCCCGAAGGCTGGAACGGCATCATCACCCCCGACCCCGAGGGCATCTACTACGTGCTCATCTCCAACTTCAAGGGCCAGAAGGAGGCCAACATCACGGGCATCAGCATCAAGGACTTCGCCGCTCCCGTGTTCAAGGAAGAGACCAGCATCAACGGCAGCAAGGCTTCGGTGAAGCTCTCGCTGGAGCAGAACAACAGCTTCGCGCAGCCCCTGCAGATCTTCATCGCCGGCAGCAACGTGAAAGCCGTGCTGACGGAGCCTAGAGTGGCCTACGTGCAAGCCAATGCCGGCACGACCATCACCCTCTGGGGCATGCCCGGCAATCTGACCCGCGTCAAGCGCGAGATGAGCCTCACGCCCGGAGAATGCGTCAAGGTAGAGTTGACCGGCAGCGGCTTCGACGTGACCTACACCTCGTGGCCCAAAAAGGACTACAGTCAGGACACCGACATGACCGAGTGGATCGTGAATCCCCGCTTCGAGGGCAACAGCAAGAGCGGCTGGACGGTGACGAAGGCCGACTATAACGAAGCCACCAACTACAACGAGCAGGAGTTCTGGAACAACAGCTCCTTTTCGTGCAAGCAGACGGTGACGGGTCTGCCCAAAGGGCGCTACCGTCTCAGCTGTCAGGGCTACTACCGCGCCGGCAGCAACACGGCAGCGGCCTCATCCCACGCCGCAGGCACGGAGGCCCTCAACGCCCGTCTCTTCGCCACGCCCGGCACCCGCGACAGGCAGCAGACCCCGCTGCTGAGCGTTTTCGCCGAAGCCGGCACGATGGGGTTTCTGGGCGTGAACACCTCCCAGGGCTACGTGCCCAACAACATGGAGCAGGCCTCTCAGTATTTCTGCGAAGGACGCTACACCGACAACAGCGTGGAGTTTAACGTCGAGGAGGGCGAGAGCGTGGAGCTCGGCATCGACAAAGCCGCGAAAATCAACGACGACTGGACCATCTTCACGGGTTTCAAACTGGTGCGCATAGGCGACGCCACGAAAGTCAGTAGTGCCCGGACGACCACGAACAACGCACAGACGAAAGACGGCAAATACATGAAGGGACAGCGACTGGTCATCGTCAAAGGCGGCAGAAGCTACGACGCCGCAGGCCATCTGCTCGACTGAAACCGGAATACATGATCGACCGCGCGACCATAGCGAAAATCAACGAGGCGGCACAAATCTACGATGTCGTCTCGGAATTCGTCAACCTCAAGAAGTCCGGTTCGGGCTGGAAGGGGCTCTGCCCGTTTCACGACGACCGCTCCCCCTCGTTCACCGTGTCGCCCGCACGCAACACCTGCCGCTGTTGGGCCTGCGGCGAAGGCGGCGGCCCCGTGAGCTTCCTCATGAAGCACGAGCAGATTTCCTACCCCGAAGCGCTGCGCTGGCTGGCCAAACGCTACGGCATCCCCATCGTGGAGAAGGAACTCACGCCCGAAGAACGGGCGCAGGAGACGGAGCGCGACTCACTCTTCGCCCTCAACGAATGGGCGCTCGACTGGTTTGAGCACCAGATGTACGACACGCCCGACGGACGCGCCGTGGGCCTCTCCTATTTCCGCGGGCGAGGCTTCCGCGACGACGTGGTGAAAACGTTCCGCGCCGGCTTTGCCCCCAAAGAGCGCAGCGCCCTTACCAAGGCGGCCCTCAAGGCGGGCTATCAGGAAGACTTTCTCGTGAAGACGGGCCTCTCCGTCCGACGCGACGACGGCACGATGTACGACCGCTACGCCGGTCGCGTGATCTTCCCCATACGCAGCGTCTCGGGCAAAGTGGTCGGCTTCGGCGGACGCGTGCTCGACGCCGCCACCAAGGGCGTCAGCCAGAAATACGTCAACTCCCCCGAGAGCAGCGTCTACAGCAAGAAGAAAGAACTCTACGGCCTCTTCGAAGCCAAGAAGGCCATCTCGAAGGCGGACCTCGTCTATATGGTGGAGGGCTACACCGACGTGATGTCCATGCACCAGATGGGCGTGGAGAACGTGGTGGCCTCGAGCGGCACCGCTCTCACGCACGAGCAGATACGACTGGTGAAGCGCTTCACGACGAACATCGCGGTGCTCTTCGACGGCGACGCCGCCGGCATCAAAGCCTCGCAGCGCGGCATCGACATGCTGCTGGCCGACGGTATGAACGTGCGTCTGTTGATGCTCCCCGACGGCCAAGACCCCGATGAATTCGCCAAAAAGTGCACTCAGGAGCAATATCAGGACTATCTGGCGACGCACCAGGTGGACTTCATCGAATACAAGACCAAGCTATTGCTTGAAGAGGCCCAGGGCGACCCCATCAAGCTCTCGCAGTTGGCGGGCAACATCATCCAGAGCATCGCCGCCGTGCCCAACGACATCACCCGCTCGCTCTACGTCCGTCAGGCGGCGCAGAAGCTGGGCATTCAGGAGAAGCTCATCAGCGACGGCGTCGTGCGCCAGATACGCCGCAATCAGGAGACCGCCCATCGCAGCCCCGGCATTCAGGACGAAAGCGCTCCGACAGTAGCGCCGCAGACGGCCCCGACCGTCACACCCGAGACACAGGCGCCCCCGAAACCGGCGCCCTCGGCTCCGACGAAAGCGCTGCCCCAAGAGACCGCCATCGCCGCACTCATCGTGAAATACGGCGGCAGGTTCTGCGGACAGATGGAAGACGCCGACGGCAACGTGCGCGACATCACCGTGGCCGAATTCATCGACGGGAACCTCCGTGCGGACGACATCAGCCTGAAGACGCCCGCCTACAATATCATACTGCAGGAAACGCTGAACGGCATCCGCGAAATCCCCAGCTTCAACGCCGAACAGTATTTCATCAACCACGCCGATCCCGCCATCGCCGACCTGGCCTTCCGGCTGTCGCAGGATGCGGAGCCGCTCTCGAAGCTCTACGGCGAACAGTCGGCAGAACCCACGGAGCAGGCGCTCTGCGAACGCACCACACAGGTGCTGGCCACACTGAAAATGGCCATCGTGACGGGCGAACTGACCGCTCTCACCCGCCAGATGGGCAGCAACCGTCTCAGCCCCGAAGAAAACCGTCAGTTGCTGATGCAATTCAAGCAGTTGCAGGAAATCAAAAAGCAGCTGTCGCAGATCTGTGGCGTGCGGGTTATCGGTTGATATATATCAAAAAACCTTAAAAAATGGCACATTTTGCCCGTTTTTGGGCTTAATGTCGATTTTTTGTCGTACCTTTGCCCGCGAATTTGTATTATCTTTGAACTAAAATCCAATGGAAAGGACACTCGTTTTGCTTAAACCAAGCACCATTCAGCGCCAGCTCTGTGGCGAAATCATCAGCCGTTTCGAAAAGAAAGGGCTGCGCATCGCCGGCATGAAAATGATGCAGTTGGACGACAAAATCCTGGAGGCCCACTACGCTCATCTCGTGGGCAAGCCCTTCTTCCCTGCCCTGAAAGCCAGCATGATGAAGACCCCCGTCGTGGCCATGTGCCTCGAAGGCGTGGACGCCATCGCCGTCGTGCGCTTCATCACGGGTTATACCAACGGACGTAAGGCCGATCCCGGCACCATCCGCGGTGACTACTGTATGTCAAACCAACAGAATATCGTTCATGCCTCAGACTCTCCCGAGGCAGCAGAGGCCGAATTGGCCAGATTCTTCAAGCCCGAAGAAATCTACGAACTGGGCGATCTCAACTTGGACCGCCTCTATGCTGTGGACGAAAACTAAGACGGAGAGAAATCTAAACACCACCGAATGAGAACATTAATTCTGACATTCATCTGCACGGCCTTCTCGATGGCCACGCCCGCTCAGGACAAGCTGGCGGCTCTGGCTCCCGTAGATTGGCACGCGCAACACATTGACTCTGTCTCCATCGCCCGAGTGATGGAGCGCGAGAATCTGCAGAACCCTGCCTTCTCCCTGTACCAGAGCTGGAACAACACCTACACCACGAAGTACGGTGTGGAGATCCCCAATGAGTATGTCATCGACCTGCGCGGCTTCCACATGCCTTGCGAAAGCCGTCTGGTCACCTCGAGCTACGGCTACCGCCGCTCCTTCCACCGCAACCACTATGGCACCGACATCAAGGTCTATGTGGGCGATACCATCTATGCAGCGTTCGCGGGCAAGGTGCGCATCGTAGCCTACGAAGGCAGGGGCTACGGCAAGTACGTCGTGATCCGCCACCCCAACGGCCTGGAGACCCTCTACGGCCACATGTCGAAGCAGCTGGTGAACGAAGACCAGGTGGTCAAAGCCGGACAGCCTATCGGTCTGGGCGGCAACACGGGACGCTCCACGGGCAGCCATCTCCACTTCGAGACGCGCTTCCTGGGCCAGTTCATCAATCCTGAGTTGCTCTTCGACTTTGAGCATCAGGACGTTCTGGGCGACTGCTACATCTTCCGCAGCAGAGGTCGCGGCCAGCTTTTGGCCAAGGCCGACTATATCCTGGGCAAGGAGTACAGCATGACGGAAGAAGACAGCAAGCTCGCCTCCGAGCAGGCTCAGAAGCAGGCCGAGAGCCGCAGCTTCCAGGAACAGCGCAAGGAGTCCATCCGCCAGGGCGGCATCTACAAGGTCAAGAGCGGCGACACGCTTGGCAAGATCGCCCGCAAGTTCGGCACCACTGTGGCCCAGCTCTGCCGCACCAACAAGATTTCCGCCAAGACGCCTTTGCGCGCAGGCCAGATCCTCAGGTACTGATGACCACCAAGCAACAGTTTGAGAGCATCCTCGCCGAGTGTCGCAGCCTCTTCGAGAAGAAGTTGCACGACTACGGTCCGGCGTGGCGCATCCTGCGTCCCAGCTCTCTCACCGACCAGATTTTCATCAAGGCCGGCCGCATCCGCTCCATCGAGACCAAGAAGGAAGCGCTTGTGGACGAAGGCATTCGCCCGGAGTTTATCGGCATCGTCAACTACGCCCTCATCGGCCTCATCCAGCTGGACCTGGGGCCCGAGATGCCCAATTCGTCCGCCTCGGCCTCCACGATGACCAACGAAGAGGCGCTGGCGGCCTACGACAAGTGGGCCCAAAAGACGCTCGAGCTCATGCTGCGCAAGAACCACGACTACGACGAGGCGTGGCGCTCCATGAGGGTGTCGTCGTACACGGACCTCATACTGATGAAGATCTTCAGAACGAAACAGATAGAGTCCCTAGCGGGGGACACTTTGGTGTCGGAAGGTATCGACGCCAACTATATGGACATGATGAACTATGCCGTATTCGGCCTGATCAAGCTCACCTATGGTGAGGACGCTTCTTGTTAATCTCTGCCGGCTCGTGCTGGCGACGGTCTTCATCCTTTCGGGGCTCGTGAAGATCATCGACCCGAGAGGGTTCTCCTACAAGATTGACGAATACGCCGGCGCCGCGGGCATCACGGATTTCCATCTGGCCCACGCCTCGCTGCTCTTCGCCGCCGCTGTGGCGATGCTCGAGTTCTCCGCCGGCATCTATCTCTTCTTCGGCATACGCCGCCGCCTGACCTCGCTGGTCACGCTGCTCATGATGACGGTCTTCACGGCCCTCACCTTCTGGTCCTGGCGCTGGCACGCCGTGAGCGACTGCGGCTGCTTCGGAGACGTGATTCACCTCACCCCGGCCGAGACATTCTTCAAGAACGTCGTGCTGCTTCTGCTCTGCCTGCCTCTTGTGAGACACCCCAGAGCTCAGGTGCGCTTCATCAGCGAGAAGAGCCAGTGGACCATCGGTCTCTACGTGTGGATCTACGGTGCCGCCCTGTGTGCCTACAACGTGTACATGCTGCCCGTGATGGACTTCCGTCCCTACCACATCGGCGCCGATCTCCTGCGCGCCATGCAGCCCGCAGACGCGGGCGACGTGCGTTATACGCACACCTTCATTATGGAGAAGGACGGCGAGCGCAGGGAGTTTTCGCTTGAGGACTATCCCGACTCCACCTGGACCTTCGTCGACCGCCGCACCCGGATTGAAGGCAGCGCGAAGGCGCTTCCGCCCATTCACGACCTCTCGATCGTCTCGCCCGCTACGGGCATCGACACTACGGAGGCGCTGCTCTCGGGCGAAGGTTGGAAGTTTCTCATCGTGGCACCCGATCTCCGCGAAGCCGACGACGGCGTGATGGAGCGTCTGGCCGAGCTCACGGACTACTGCAGCCACTACGGCTATCCGCTCTACTGCCTCACGGCAAGCAACGAGGAGGACATCCGCTACTGGCAGGACATCACGGGGGCCGAATATCCCTACCTGCTGGCCGACCGCACGCCGCTGCGCACGATGGTGCGCTCGAATCCCGGCCTCGTGGTGCTTAAGGGCAGCACGGTGAAAGCCAAGTTCCCGGCCATCGGCCTGCCTTCGGAAACGGAGCTTACGGACCGGGCCGATCGTCTGGCGCTGCTGAACCCCGACCTGGAGACGCATCTGAGGATGCTGCTGCGCCTGTTGCTGTGGTTTGTGGGGCCTCTGTTCATCCTTACTCTATTGGACAATTTATATCGATTAATTATACATATTAAAAACAAAAAACGCATTATGAGAAAGCACATTGTAGCAGGCAACTGGAAAATGAACAAGAACCTGCAGGAGGGTGTAGCCCTCGCCAAGGAACTCAAGGAGATTCTCGCAGCCGAGAAGCCCAACTGTGACGTCATCATCGGCACGCCCTTCATCCACCTGGCCACTGTGGCCGATCTGCTGAAGGACAGCTGCATCGCCGTCAGCGCCGAGAACTGCGCCGACAAGGAGAGCGGAGCCTACACCGGTGAGGTGAGCGCCGCCATGGTCAAGAGCACCGGCGCCGAGTATGTCATCCTGGGTCACAGCGAGCGCCGTGAGTACTACCACGAGACACCCGCCATCCTCAAGGAGAAGGTGGATCTGGCTCTGGCCAACGGTCTGAAGGTGATCTTCTGCATCGGCGAGAGCCTGGCAGAGCGCGAGGCCAACAAGCAGGAGGCTGTCTGCAAGGCAGAGCTCCAGGGCAGCGTGTTCCACCTGAGCGCCGAGCAGTGGAAGAACATCGTCATCGCCTACGAGCCCATCTGGGCCATCGGCACCGGCAAGACCGCTACCGCCGAGCAGGCTGAAGAGATTCATGCCTTCATCCGCAAGTGCGTGGCCGAGGTTTACGGCGAGGCTGCAGCACAGGAGACTTCCATCCTCTACGGCGGCAGCTGCAAGGCCAGCAACGCTCCCGAGCTCTTCGGCAAGGAGGACATCGACGGCGGCCTCATCGGCGGCGCTTCCCTCAAGGCTCCCGACTTCAAGGGTATCATTGATGCTTGGAAATAAGATTTTTGCACTGACGCTTCTTTGGGCTGCAGCTCTCACGGCTGCGGCCCAGAGCGGCGAAGCGCCCAAGCAGAAGACCCATCGCGACTGGCCCGTGTGGGTGATTCCCGCCGACAGCGGCAAGCCTGCGACGGCTGAGGACACCGTCTATGTCAAGAAGGTGTTGGGCAAGGACAGCATCGTAGTGCGCAAAGCCGTGCGCGACAGCCTCCTGCGCCAGCGTTGTGACACGATGGACCTCCACACCGTAGCGCCCGTCGACTCCTCTCTGCTCACCAAGGTGCGCATCAACGGCTTCCGCGTGCAGCTCTATTCGGGCGGCAATTCCCGCATGGACAAGATGCGCGCTCAGAGCATGGCCCAGACGGCCAAGGGGCTCTTCATGCAGTCGTCGGTCTATACGCAGTTCATCAGCCCCCATTGGGTGTGCCGCATGGGCGACTTCAAGACCCACGAGGCGGCCCTCATGCAGTTGCGCGAGGTGCGCGCCACAGGCTGTTTCCCCGAAGCCGTCATCGTGCGCTGCAAGGTGAACGCCTGGCAGTGATTTCCCTCTAACGCCCCCCCTCTCGCCCATGAGCCAACTCGACAAGACCTACGACCCCGCCCTCAACCATCAGCCGCTGACGCCCCAGCAGGAGGCCATCAGCGAGCACGTGCGCGCCATTCTCGACCTTTTGGGCGAGGACATTTCGCGCGAGGGTCTCGTGAAGACGCCGCGCCGTGTGGCCCGTGCGATGACGGAGCTCACAAGGGGCTATCATGAGGACCCTATTGCCATTCTCAATTCGGCCAAGTTCCAGGAAGACTACCGCCAGATGGTGATAGTGAAGGACATCAACTTCTACTCCCTCTGCGAGCACCACATGCTGCCCTTCTACGGTCAGGTGCATGTGGCGTACATTCCCAACGGCGAGGTGACGGGCCTTTCGAAGATCGGACGTCTGGTGGACTGCTTTGCCCATCGCCTCCAGATTCAGGAGCGCATGACCAAACAGATCCGCGAAGCCATTCAGGAGGCGCTGCATCCTCTGGGCGTGATGGTGGTCATCGAGGCGCAGCACATGTGCATGCAGATGCGCGGCGTGGAGAAGCAGGGCAGCATCACCACAACGAGTGATTTCTCGGGCGCTTTCAACCAGGCCAAGACGCGCGAAGAGTTCCTCAGCCTTATTCATTCCTGACATTTCCCTGATTGTAAGTATTTGAAAGCATCGCACTTTTACTCACTTTAAGGTATTGCACATTCCGCTGCATTGTCGTACCTTTGCAGCCGAAAAAGAGATAAAACTTCGAAACTTTAGAAACGCTTTCACACAACACAAACATCAAGATTGTTTTTTGCTTATGACGAAACAACGACTCACAACACGAATCCTCACGCTGATGCTTCTGCTGTTGTCCGTCACCGCGCGGGCTACGGCCAACTACATCACCATTGAGGACAAGGACGGCGGGTGGACCAGCTTTCAGCTCTCGCTCGATCCGCGCCTCTCTTTCACTTCGGAGGCTTTGGTACTCACCTGCGGCGAGAGCCGGGTGGAGTATCCGCTCGACGCTTACGCCAAGTTCTTCTATACGGACGACGACGTGACCTCCGTCCGCGAGCTCGGCAGCAGTTTTTCTTTCGACGGCAACAGCGGCGAGGGCCGCATCGCCCCGGGCGCACGCGTGCTTATATATAATGTAAGCGGCACGCTGCTCAGCGAGACCGTCGCCGACGCCGACGGACGCTTCCGTCTTTCTTTCCCCGGCAGCGGGCTCTACATCGTGCGCGCCGGCAGCAAAACTTTCAAATACCTTAACCAGTAAATTCTCCAATGAAAAAGATATCTACCCTCCTGCTGCTCCTTGTGACGGCATTCGGCCTGCAGGCCCAAAATGTGACCATCAACCTCGCCAACGGCGACTTCGTCTCCTACACGGCCGACCAGATCTCCTCCATCGAGTTCAACGCCGAGGAGGAGGTGCTCTTCCACGAGTTCACCGGTTGGATCACCGTCTCCAGCGGCTACTTCAGCGATGTGTACTACGGCGATCAGGCCGTGGTCAAGGTCTATCGCAAGGGCGAGGGCTACACCTGCCGCTTCTACGACAACACCTGGGGCATCGGCCGCTTCGACATCACGCTGGCCAAGGGTCAGATCAACGGCACGGGCACGGTGACGATGGACAACCATCACGGCGGCCTCAGCCCCTACGAGGCCACGATGAGCGGCCCCATGACGGCCATCTCCATCAACATTCCCGGCGTGATGGGCGGCACCACCATCCTGTGGCACTACGGCGCTGCACCCGAGAATTATAAGACCTCCGGCACCTGGAAGGGCACCAACAACGTCAACGTCGGCGGCACCTACGACTACTCGGCCGAGAACGTGCGCCAGAGCGTCACCGCTAACGCCGACGGCACGGTTTCGCTCACCGTCCCCGCCTACAGCCTCTCCGGCACCGTGATGGGCGACATCACTCTGGGCAGCTACACCATTGCCGACATTCCCTGGAACGAGGAGAAGGGCGGCTTCTACAAGGAGTATGCCGACGGCAGCCTCAAGGTACACTTCAAGGCGGTCAAGGAGGGCACCACGACGCTCGACAGCGACTACCTCTTCAACAACAAAGCCACCACCACTTACGTCCTGATCAAGCGTACCGAAGCGGGCGTCACCATCGAGAACAACTTCTCGCTGGGCAACATGCCCTTCCCCATCACTGCGGTGATGGACGGCACCAAATAACACATACTCAGAGGTTTGCGCACCGTTTCGTTCCATATCCTCTGCTTCTTACTACTCCCTCTGCCGATGCTTCTGGCATCGTGCGAGGGAGCTTTCGGTTGGATGTATGACGACCCCCAGGCGCCGGCCTCTCCCGCTGCCGAAGTGAATGCCGACAAGAGCCTCACCGTCACGCTCTCCGTCAATGCCAACTCCTGGGGCGAGTGGCACTATATCGACCTTGCCGCCGTCGTCTCCCTGCTGCGTAAGGACCCCAAAGCCGACATCAACACGCTGTGGACCACGCGCCCCATCCCTCTGGAGCCGACGGGCCCCGAGGAGACGGAGACGGGCCACCGTCGCCCGGGCCAGTATCTCTATTGGTTCGACACCAACTACGGCCTGCCCATTCGCGGCAGCGAGTTCCGTTCCTTCACGCCGACGGCCGCTCAGGACGACCCGGAGGAGTGGTCGTTTGCCGTCCACCGCAGCGAAGTGCGCACCAACGGCGGCGCCGTCTGGGCCTCAACGCTCACGGATATCGACCGCGCCACCGAGGTGGACTATCGCAGCGCCTCCTACACCCCCGACGATTGGAGCGAGAACGAGGTGTGGAGCGACTCCCGCACGATGATCAGCCAGCTGGTGCCCTCGCAGGGCATCGCCGTCAACCGCGTCTTGGGCTCCTGGCTCCGCATGACGCTGATGCCCGACTACGAGCGCGACGGGCGCGTTTTCTTCCTACGCCTTAAGGACGGCACTTATGCCGCGCTGCAGCTCATCAACCACATCGGCGGCGGCACGCCTGAGAATCCCAGCCCCATACGCTGCTACCTCACCATTAAGATGCGCTATCCCCTGCCATGATGCGCCGCCTCACCATAGTGCTGCTTGCGGCCCTTGCGTGCGGGTTTACGCGCGCGGGCGACGCCGAACCCCTGGAGGACGCCTTCGGGGGCGGCGACATCACCACGCTCAACTCCATCGTGGTGACGGGCACACGCACGCCCCGACTGCTTAAGGAGACACCCGTGCAGACGCGCGTCATCTCGCGCGAGGAGATTCTCAAGGCCGACGCCACCAACATTCAGGACCTCCTGCAGACGGAGCTGCCCGGCGTGGAGTTCACCTACGCCATGAACCAGCAGGTCACGATGAACCTCTCCGGCTTCTCCGGCTTGGGCATCCTCTTCCTGGTCGACGGCGAACCTCTGGCGGGCGAGACCCTGGACAACATCGACTTCACGCGCCTCTCGATGAACGATGTGGAGCGTGTGGAGATCGTGCAGGGCGCCACATCGGCGCTCTACGGCAGCAGCGCCGCAGGCGGCGTCATCAACATCATCACGCGTCAGGACACCGTGCCCTGGACGCTCCACGCCGACGGCCGCTACGCCCACCACAACCAGCAGCGCTACAATCTGCGCCAGAGCCTGCGGCAGGGCCTATACGCCCACACGCTGACCTTCTCGCGCACCTCTTCCGACGGCTACGACGTCCACAATGCCGAAGGCGCCGCCGACGCGCGCACCTTCTCCCACGTCTTCGGCGACGACACCTGGCAGGCGGGCTACCGTCTGCAGCTCGACCCGACGGATAACTTGCGTCTCGGAGGCCGCCTGGGCTTCTTCCGCCGCACGGTGGACCGCGCCGCCGACATGCCGGAGCGCTACTACGACTACACAGCGGGCCTGCGCGGCGAGTGGACCGTCAGCGAGCGCGACCGCCTGGAGGCCTCCTGGTCCTTCGACCAGTACGACAAGTCGCGTTATCAGAGTGTTGCGGGTCTCAATGTGCGGCAATACAGCAACGTGCGCAACTCGGCACGCCTGCTCTACTCCCACCGCTTCCGCCGCAGCGACATGCTCACCCTCGGGGCGGACTATCTCTACGACTACCTGATGAGCAACAACATCGAGACGCCCGCCCGTCAGCAGAGCTTCGACCTCTACGGCCAGTACGACTGGCGCATCACCTCCCGCTGGGAGCTCGTCGGCGCCCTGCGCTACGACTGGCTCTCCGAGCGCAGCCTCTCGCGCCTCACGCCCAAACTCTCCGCCTGCTACCGTCCGGCCGACCGCTGGACGCTGCGCGCCTCCTACGGCATGGGCTTCCGGGCCCCCTCGCTCAAGGAGCGCTACCACGACTTCGACATGGCGGGCATCTGGATAGTGGAGGGCAATCCCGACCTCCTTCCCGAGACGTCGCACAGCGTGCAGCTCTCGGGCGAGGTGACGGTGGAGCGCTGGGTCTTCACCCTCTCGGGCCGTTACGCCCGCGTCTTCGACCGCATCGCCACCGGCATTCCCTACCATAAGGCGGGCGACGAGCGCCAGCTCTACCTCACGTATCTCAACCTGGGCGACCAGAACGTCTACGGCGCCGAGGCCTCCGTCTCCACCCGCTGGACTTGCGGCCTGGGCCTCAAGCTCGACTACGCCTTCTGCCACGAGGACGTCTCGGGCGAGACGGCCAACGCCTACACGCCCATCCGGCCCCATTCGCTCACGGCGCGCCTCGACTGGGAGCGCAAGCTCTCTTCGCTCTGGGCGCTCAATGTCGGCCTCTCGGGCCGCGCCCTCTCGGCGGTGAACAACACGGAGTTCGTTGATCTGGCCGACCCCTCCCGGGGCACGCGCTCCGTGCACTATCCGGGCTATTCGCTGTGGCGGCTGCAGGCCGGCGTGCGCTTCCACGAGGGCGCCACGCTGACGGCCACGGTGGACAACCTCTTCAACTACCGCCCCGACTGCTATTACTACAACGCGCCGCTCACCACCGGCACCAACTTCCTCATCGGGCTCTCGCTCGACATCGAACGCTTATGTTCAAAACGTTAGCCTCCTTCATCCTCGTCCTGCTGCTCATGCCTCTGGGCCATGCGCTGATGATTCTCATGGAGCATTTCCTCAGCCCCGGGGCGCTGCACTGCGCCGCCTTCGCGATGGGCTTTGCGGGCCTCCTCATCACGCTGGCGGGCACCTTCCAGCGGGGCGACACGCGCCAGACGCTCTGGGGCATCACGGGCGCCATGCTCTTCTGGACGGGCTGGGTGGAGTTTCTCTTCGCCTATTTCGCCCAGCGCTTCGGCACGCATTGCGACCTCCTGGGCTCCGGCACCGTGGAGACGCTCTCCGTCTATCGCGACGGCCTGCTGACCCGCAGCGAGTTTCTCATCAACGGACAGCCTCTGGAGAGCTTTTCCCGTGCGGAACTCAAGATGCTGCGCGGCTCCAGACCCGAGTATCTCATCATGCCGGCCACCTTCGGCCTGTGGACGATGGTGATGACGCTCTATCTCTTCACCACGCGCACGGGCTGCAGCTTCATGCGCTGGGTCCAGCGCCACACGGGCCTCGAGGAGCGCGTCGAGCTGCGCCCGATGGCCCACCATGCCAACATCGTGGTCTTCATGGAGTGGAACGTGATGATGTGGGGCGACTATCTCCTGCTCATGTTCCTCTACGAGCCCGCCTTCGTGGGGCCCTCTCATCCCCTCACGCTGGCCGTTGCCGCCGCAGCGCTGGCAGGCAGCTTCTTCATGCTGCGCAAGCAGCTCACCGTCACCGCCTGGGGACGCAACATACGCTTCTCGCTGGCCACGGTGATTGTTTTTTGGACTTTTGTTGAAATCATGGGACGCAACGGGTTTTTGAAAGAAACCTGGGTCGATCCGCTCCACCATGCGGCCGAGATGTCGGCCTTCCTGGCGGTCTTCGTCGGCCTGGGGCTTTTCCTGCTGCTGCGCCGCCGCTGAAGAAAAAATGCACAGATACTATGATAAGACCTGTTGAACAAGACCTTCCCGATCATCTGCCCCACCCTCTGGTGGCCATTATTCCCCTCGTCACTCTGGTGACGCTCATCGCCCTCATCCTCTTCTATCTGCCCGACGACGCCCTCAGCGGCGCCAGCCAGCTGGCTATGGTCATCGCCACGACGGTGTGCGTGGGCCTGTCGATGGTGGTGGGCAAGATGAAGTGGGACACCTTCGAGATGACCATCCAGGGCGCCGTGGGCGACGCCGCCGTCTCGGTGCTCATCCTGCTGATGATCGGCGTGATGTCGAGCACGTGGATGATCAGCGGCGTGGTGCCGACGCTCATCTACTACGGCGTGCAGCTCATGTCGCCCATGTTCTTCCTGCCCTGCGCCTGCATCATCTCGTCGATCGTCTCGGTGATGACCGGCACTTCGTGGACCACCATCGCCACCATCGGCATCGCCCTCATGGGCATCTCGGGTGCTTTGGGCATCCCGCCCGCCCTGTGTGCCGGAGCCATCATCTCGGGCGCCTATTTCGGCGACAAGATGTCGCCCATGTCCGACACCACCGTCTTGGCCTCCTCGATGGCCCATGCCGACCTCTTCTCCCACATCCGCTACATGATGTACACCACCGTGCCGAGCATCACCGTCTCCCTGCTGCTCTACCTGGTGCTGGGGCTGCGCTTCGACGGCCAGACGGCGGAGATCTCGCAGTATGTCAACGGTTTGGACTCTGCCTTCAACATCTCGCTGTGGACGATGCTCGTGCCGGTCTTCACCGGCCTGCTCATCTGGCGCAAGGTGCCTTCGCTCGTCACTCTGGTGCTCTCGTCGCTGGCGGCCTGCGTGTGCGCCGTGGCGCTGCAGCCCGAGGTGGTGAGCGGCATCGGCGGGGGCGACGGGGTCACTCTGCCGGCGCTCCTGACGGGCATCATGAAGACCTGCTACACCTCCACCCAGGTGGACACCGGCGTGGAGGCCGTCAACGCCCTGGTGGGCACGCGCGGCATGGCGGGCATGATGGGCACCGTGTGGCTCATCATCTGCGCTCTGTGTTTCGGCGCCTGCATGGTGGTGAGCGGCATGCTGCAGAGCATCACCAACGTGATGCTGCGGGCCATTCGCGGCACCGTCTCTCTGGTGACGGGCACAGTGGCTTCGGGTGTACTTTTCAACATGGTGATGGGCGACCAGTTCCTCTCCATCATCATGAACGCCTCCATCTTCCGCACGGAGTACGAGCGTCGGGGCTACCGTCCGGAACTCCTGAGCCGCTCCACGGAGGATTCCTCCACGGTGACCTCGGTCCTGATTCCCTGGACGGCGTGCGGCATGACACAGAGCACGGTGCTGGGCATCCCCACGGTGGTCTATCTGCCCTTCTGCTTCTTCAACCTCATCAGCCCTGTGATGAGCTGCCTCGTCGCCGCCCTGGGCTTCGTCCCGACGCCGGAGAAGAAATAAAAAAGCCGCCGCCGGATTACTCCGACAGGACTTTTTGCAAGACTCCCTGCCCTACTGCAGCGAGTAGCTCGTGCCCAAAGTCATGCCGGGAGCGGAGAGGATGGTCAGGGCGGAGTTGACGGAGAGCGGAGAGCTGAAGCGCAGGAAGGCGGAGGAGCCGCTGTAGAGCGTATAGGTCGTGCCCGAGACAAAGGCCTGATTGCCGCCGATGTAGTAGCCCTGAGTGGTGGCGGAGGAGAGGCTGCGGCCGCCGTTCTGACTGCCGCCCAGGCAGATGAGCGTGCCGCCCCGGACGGTGATATAGCTCATGTTGTCGCAGTCGATGCCCTCCTCGGGACTGCCCGCAGAGGAGATGCCGATGAGCGTGCCGCCCGTGACGGTCACAGCGCCCGTGCGGCCGTAGTTGCTGTCGACGGCGTCGTTGCCCGTAGCGTAGGCTGCCAGCGTGCCGCCCTCGACGAGGATCATGCCGGCGGCATTGACGGCGTCGTCCTGTTTGGCGTAGGAGATGACATCGCCGCCGCTGATGAGGATGGCTGCGTCGCTGCCCGAATACTTGCTCTCGATGCCTTCACCGCTGGCACCGTCGCAGCGCACCCTGAGTGTGCCGCCGGCAACACGGATGCGCGCCCCGGCCTTGATGCCCTTGGGGGCGTTGCCCGAAGAAGAGGATGCGGCACGCGTGCGCCAGCCCGGGCCACCCCCGCCGGGATTCATGCCGCCACCGCCGCCCGAGGAGGCGTCGCCGCTGCCCGTGGTGATAACCGTGGTGCGGCCGCCCGTGATGATGACGTCGGTCTCGCTCTGGATGCCCTTGCCGTCGGCAGAGGCCGTGCCCAGATTGACGACGCCGCCCATGATGAGCACGCTGTCGGCCTTGAGGGCGTTGGAGGCGGTGGAAGACGCCGACACGGTGAGGCGCGTGAGGGGACGGATGCGCAGGTACTGGTCGGAGACGAGGCCGTTCTTGCCCACGGCGTTGATGCTGAGCTTGCCGGCACCCGAGAGGATGATCTGACCCTCGGAGAAGACGACGCCCTTCTCGTCCTCGTATTCGCCCGTGGCGTTGCCCTCATCGTCGAGAGCGGGCACGGAGGCAGTGTAGGAGCTGCCGTCCCTGAGCGTGTTGACGCTGCCGTCGGCCACGACGAGATACATGCGCTTCTTCGTCTGCGAATTGATGGCGGCGCCGGTGGGGTTGGTCAGCGTGAGGCCGTCGAGCGTCAGCTGGAACTTCTTGTCGCTGTAGATCTTGAACGATCCGTCGGAGCAGCTGCCGCTCAGGATATATTGGGCCTTCTTCGAGGCATTGACGGTGACGTCGCCGCCGGAGGTCGTGACGACGATGTCGCCGTCGTCGTTGCTCTGGGAGCATGAGACGGAGCTGCCGTCCCAGGTGATGCGGACGATGTTCTTAAACTCGCCGGCATTCTCCACATAGTCTTCGTAGAGGTCGGCGTCGGAGGCCTCGTCGGTGAACACGTCGTCCGTCTCTTCGAGGGCGGACTCGTCGAACTCTATGGAGAGGGCCCCTGCCGAGGTGCCGCCCGTGAGGCTGACGCCGCCCGTGAGGGCACTGGTGTCGATGCTGCCGTCGTCTTCCGACGAGCAGCCGTGCAGAGCCGCAACGGAGGTCGCGAGCAGCGCAAAAAGCAAAATTTTCTTCATGGCGTTTCTTTTTTTTATGATTGACGCCGCAAAGATAGACACAAAAAGCCGGTCCGCCAAAAATATTCAACCAACCGGCCGATGCGTTCAACGAACGACTCCGCTCCTCAAGATTAAGCCAAAAGGCAGAGGCCCGCAGGAAATCCGACGTTTTTTTTTCAATGAAAAATGAAAAGTGAAAGATGAAAAGTGATATGCTTAGCAAAAAACTCTAAACTCTAAATTTTAAATTTTAAACAAATTTTCGTACCTTTGGCCGAAGAGAACACACCCAAAGCATACAGACGGTTTAAAACAAAAAAAGATACAACTATGGCAAAGAATTGGTTATCAAGACTCTCGCTGGCCGCCGTCATCATCGGCGCAGCAATCAGCACAACATCGTGCAGCGACGACAATAAAGCCCCCCTGGAGCCTCCCCTGGAGCCCAACAAGGCCGACGTGACCGTGCTCTACTACTCGAACGGAGGAGGAGACCTCGACGCCTCCACCGAGTGGGATCTGGTCGGCGCCGCCTACGAGCTGTCCACCGATACACGCAACGTGCGCCTCTTCGTGCAGCATAAATACACCGGACAGCAAGCCTACGGCAAATACATCGCCGATGAAAGAAAGAAAAATCCCGCCTTCAACTACGTGATGAGCGGAGAGCCCGGAAGCGTGTACCGCTTCGAGATGACCTGGAACATGGTGAACCCGCAAATAGCCGACATCCTCCAAAGCTTCAACTACGAGACCGCCGGCATCCCCATTCTGGCCGGACTCGAGGGCTGCAAGATCGGCGGCGCCGACTTTAAGATGTACAAGCCCGGCAACCTGACCGACTTCATACGCTGGAGCATGCAGCAGGCCCCCGAATCCAAAGCCTACGTGCTCTGCATCGGCAACCACGGCGGCGGATACAGCGTGAACGACGATTACGACAAGAAAAATCTGACCAAAGGCATACTCTACGACGACAACATCAACGTGCAGTATGACCAAAAGGTCTGCATGTCGCCCAAGGAGATTGCCAAAGCCCTGGGCGGACTCAGCGAGCAGGAACGCAGCAAGCTGAAAATCCTCTACTTCGACGCCTGCATGATGAACAACATCGAAGTGCTGTGCGAGCTCAAAGGCCTCGTGCCCTACGTCATCGCGTCGGCACACAGCGTCACTTCCGGCGATCAGGCCATCCTGGCGAAGCGCATGGGACAGTCGGGAGGCGACCTCGAGGCAATGGCCAAAGGAGCCGGCGTGTACATCGACGAGCTGGTGAATCAGAAGAGAAAATCCTACTTCGAAGGCGGCAAGAAAAACAGCTATCTGCGCAACATGGACTGCACCCTGACCGACATGAGCAAGCTGGACGCCCTGACAGCCAGCGTGAAAGCCGTGAGGGAGTTCCTCACCAGCGAGGCCAACAGGGCGCAGCTGACGGAGAAAAAGGCCGCCTACGAGGCTGCCGCCAGCCAATGTTACCACTTCACCCGGAACGCACCGTTCTACGACTTGACGGACTACGTGAACAAGCTGAAAGCCAACGTGTTCCCCGAGAGTGAAGAGTTCGCCCGACTGGCCGAAGGCGTCAAGACGGCCGCCCGTGCCGCCATGCGACACCACGCCGACTACTCCTACGCAATCGATCCCGTCAAGGGCGTCAACAGTCACGGCATCTCCTACTCCATCACGTTGGGATGCTCCACGGAGGCCCTCACCTTCGACCCCTCTCTCGGCAGCATCAGCACCCAGGGCGCCATCATCGTCAACCCGGAGGGCGGATCGGGCACCGCAAGCGACAAATACTACTGTACCGTCTACCTGGAGAACGGCAACGGCTACTTCCACGAATGGGTGAAAGGCGAAGCCTACGACGGGAAGAGCTTCGACAAAAAGACTGACTACAGCGCCTCCTTCAAGAGCTGGCAGGAGACCTATCAGAAGACGGCCTTCGACAGGGCTACGGGCTGGAGCGAGTGGATGCGCATCAATCCTGGCGTGCCCGTCGGCAATCCGCCCACCGGCGACGGCCCGAGCGCAGACTGGACGATTGACAATTGATAATTGACAGTTGACAATTGATAATTGACAATTGGGCCGCCGGGAGCAATCCTGGCGGCTCTTCGTTTGCAGACCTTAAACCTGAATCTTGAATCCTGAATCTTGAATCCTGAATCTTGAATCCTTAACCCTTAACCTTTTTGCCCTTTTTCTTTGGGGCGGGAGGCTCCGGAACGGACTCCACATGGCGGTTGGAACTGTCGCGCATCACCTCACCCACCAGGTCGGTGACCATCTGCTTGAGCTCGTCAAGGAACTGACGGGCGTCGTACTCGCGACGCTCGATCTGACGCAGCTTCTTCTCCCAGATGCCCGTGAGCTCGGCGCTCTTGAGCAGCTCCTCGTGGATGATGTCGATGAGCTGCACGCCGGTCTGAGTGGCCCAGAGCGAGGTGCGCTCCTTGCGGATGTAGCGGCGGCGGAAGAGCGTCTCGATGATGGCGGCACGCGTGGAGGGGCGGCCGATGCCGTTCTCCTTGAGCGCATCGCGCAGCGTCTCGTCCTCCACCGTTTTGCCCGCCGTCTCCATGGCGCGCAGCAGCGTGGCTTCGGTGTAGGGCTTGGGCGGCGTGGTCTGCTTCTCGGTGAGCGTGGGCTCGTGGGGGCCCGACTCGCCGACGGTGAAAGCCGGCAGCGTCTTCTCCTCCGAGCTCTGGCCCTTGTCGTCGGCATTCTGCTTCTCCTGTCCGGCCCAGACGTCGCGCCAGCCAGGCTGCGTGATGTGCTTGCCGGTGGCACGGAACTTCACGCCGGAAGCCTCGCCCAGGACGGTGGTCGTCTCGAAGAGGCAGTCGGGATAGAAGGCACCGATGAAGTGACGCGCAATGAGGTCGAAGACCTTCTGCTCCATCTCCGTGAGCTGCGAGGGCGGCACGCCGGTGGGGATGATGGCGTGGTGGTCGGTGACCTTCGAGTTGTCGAAGACCTTCTTGCTCTTGAGCAGCTTCTTGCCGCCGCCCAGCGGACGCACCAGCTCGGCGTAAGGCGCCCGGCCCGACCAGACGGTCTTGAAGAGGCCGTTCATGATCTGCGGGCACTTGGGATAGACGTCGTCGGGCAGGAAGGTGGTGTCGACACGCGGATAGGTGGCCACCTTCTTCTCGTAGAGCGACTGGATGAGCCCCAGCGTCTGCTCGGCGGAGAAGCCGAACTTCTTGTTGCAGTCGACCTGCAGCGAGGTGAGGTCGTAGAGGCGCGGAGGAGCCTCGCTGCCCTTCTTCTTTTCCACGGAAGTGACGGAGAAAGGCGTGCCGCTGATGGCCTCCATAGCCTGACGGCCCTCCTCCTGAGTGCGGAAGCCCCGGTCGCCCTCCTTCATGACGGCCGTGAAGGTGGTCTCGCGATAGACGGTGGAGAGCACCCAGTAGGGCTCGGGCACAAACTGCTCTATCTCGCGCTGACGCTTGACGATGAGCGCCAGAGTGGGCGTCTGCACACGGCCGATGGAGAGCACTTGGGAAGCCTGCGCCGCAGCGGAGCGACGGGCGTATTTAATGGTATATAGGCGCGTAGCATTCATACCCAGCGTCCAATCGCCGATGGCACGCATGAGGCCGGCCTCGTAGAGCGACTGGTAGGCCGACTGGTCCTTGAGCGTCTGGAAACCCTCGCGAATAGCCTCCTCGGTGAGCGACGAGATCCACAGACGCTGCACCGGACAACGCGCGCCGGCCAGCTGCATCACCCAGCGCTGGATGAGTTCGCCCTCCTGCCCCGCATCACCGCAGTTGATGATGCCGTCGGCGGCCTGTATGAGGCGCTGAATCACCTCAAACTGATGCGCCACACCCTTGTCGGCCTTCAGACGGATGCCGAAGCGCTGCGGGATCATGGGCAGCGAGGAGAGCGTCCACTGGCGCCACTGGGGATTGTATTCGTGCGGCTCCTTGAGCTCGCAGAGATGGCCGAAGGTCCAGGTGACCTGGTAGCCGTTGCCCTCCATGTAGCCGTCGCGCGAAGAGTTGGCGCCCAGCACTTTGGCAATATCCTTGGCCACGGAAGGCTTCTCGGCAATGCAGACTATCATAGGGCTCAGAGGTTAATCAGTTGATCGGGCATAAAGGGACGCACCTCGGCGTCGTGGGCTTCATGGGGCACCGAAGCCACCACCTGGAAGGGGAAACACAGGCCCACAAGGCGGGCGCCGGTCAGCAGCGGCAGCAGGCGGTCGTAGTAGCCCTTGCCGCGCCCCAGACGATGGCCCCTGCGGTCGAAAGCCATGCCGGGCACAACGGCCAGCTCGATCTCGCCGTAGCGTGAAGGAGGAAATTCGGGGCCCTGAGGCTCCATGACGCCGAAGGCCCCGGGGGCCATGGCATCGGGACTGTAAACATGAAGCGTGAGGCGCTCGCCCTCGACACGGGGCAAGAGCACCGTCTTGCCGTCGCTCTCGGCTGAAAGCAGCAGATAATCGGTGTTGACCTCGTCGGGCAAAGCGCTGTAGAGCAGCACGGTGTGGGCCGCATCCCACTGGTCCTGAAGGCTAAAGTACGTCTCTATCTCAAGAGACATATTATCCAGAGCTTCAAGAGAATACGATTTCTTTATCGCCTTAATCTCCCGACGCAGTGTCCGCTTGTCCAAACGCAGGAAGCGCCAAAGCAGAAAGACGCCGAGGCCGAACGAAGCCAGCGCCGCGAACGCCGCCAGCGGAGTGCCCATCCAGTCCGTCAGCGTGAACTCGCGCGCCGCATCGCCCATGAGGCGGATCTGGAGGACGGAGAGGCTGTTGTTGACCACATGAACCAGCATCGGCAGGAGCAGACTGCCCGTGCGCAGATAGAGCACGCCGAGCACGAGGCCCATCGCCGCAGCAAACGGCACCTGCGCCGGATTCATGTGGATCAGCCCGAAGAGCAGCGAAGAGACCGCGACAGCCGTCCAGGGACGGCAGCCCTGACGCAGCATGCCGCCGATGACGGCACCCCGGAAACACAGCTCCTCGGCCACAGGACCCAGCAGCGCGATGGCCACCACACCGAGCGGACGGCGCACGAGATCGCACACAGCGTCCTCAATAAGGTCGGGCAGACTCATCCATTCGGAAAAGACATTGAGTGCGAAAATGACGCCAAGAGCCCCGAAAAACGCCCAAAGAAAACGGCCGCTGCGCCACGAGAGATCCACATGCACGTCGCGGCGGATGACCAGACGGCCGAAAACCAGCCACAGCACACAAAGGACATCGACGGCCAGAAGCGACCAGGCCAGACCGCCCGGCGCCACATAGAGCACAAGGCCTCCGGCCAGCTGGCACACAAGGAAGACCAGCACGGGATAGAGCGGCGTCCAAAGCGTGCGCAGAAGCCGTCTCATCGCATCCTCCATTCTCCCCCGCTGAAGACGAGCGGGAGCACCACGTGTTCCACCAGAGAGTCGCCGTAGGTGAGGTCGAGGTTGACGGTGCAGAGAGAGTCGGCAAAGATGGTGTCGGCGACAGCCACAGCCTGACACAGACCCCGATGAGCCTCCTTCTCTTGCTCCACATACTGCGTGACGGCGTCGATCATCTCACAGCGCGTGAGGCTGTCGCGCACGTCGTTGCCCTCGAGGGCGTTGACATAAGCCTCGCACTGGCCCTCAATCAGCATCCCGTAGAAACGCTCTGCGGCGGCGCGTGCACTGTCGTGCGTGAGTTCGTCGCTGGTCTTCTTGCGGCAGGCGCCCAGCACCAGCGCTGCTGCCAAAAGCAGGAAAAGAGTCTTTCTCATCACTTCTGGCGGATAAACACATTAATCGGCGTGCCGTTGAAATTCCAACGCTCGCGTATCTTGTTCTCAAGGAAGCGCCGATAGGGCTCCTTGACGTATTGGGGCAGATTGGCGTAGAAGACGAAGGTGGGCACATGCGTGTCGGGCACCTGCGAACAATACTTGATCTTGATGTACTTGCCCTTCATCGATGGTGGCGGATAAGCCTCGATGAGCGGCAGCATCTCCTCATTGAGGCGGTGCGTGGAGACCTTGCGGCGGCGGTTCTCATAGGTGGCGGCAGCCGTCTCCAACACCTTGAAAATGCGCTGCTTGGTGAGCGCCGAGCCGAAGATGATGGGGAAATCGGTGAAGGGGGCCATGCGGTCGCGAATGGCGTCGATGAAGGTGTCCATGACGCGCTGCGTCTTGTCCTCAACGAGGTCCCACTTGTTGACGACCACCACAAGGCTCTTCTGGTTCTTCTGGATGAGCTGAAAGATGTTGAGATCCTGCGCCTCGATGCCGCGCGTGGCGTCGAGCATGAGGATGCACACGTCGCTGTTCTCAATGGCGCGGATGGAACGCATCACGCTGTAGAACTCCAGATCCTCAGACACTTTGGACTTCTTGCGGATGCCGGCCGTGTCGACCAGATAGAAGTCGAAGCCGAACTTCTCGTAGCGCGTGTAGATGCTGTCGCGCGTGGTGCCGGCGATGTCGGTGACGATGTGGCGGTCTTCGCCGATGAAGGCGTTGATGATGCTCGACTTGCCGACATTGGGGCGCCCGACCACCGCAAAGCGGGGAATGTTCTCCTCGGGGAGCTCCTCACCCTGCTTGGGGAACTTGCTCAGGACGAGGTCCAAAAGGTCGCCCGTGCCGCTGCCGGTAGCGGCCGAGATGCCGACGGGATCGCCCAGACCGAGTCCGTAGAACTCGGCGGCAAGCCACGTCTCGTTGTTGTCCATCTTGTTGGTCACCAGGATGACAGGCTTCTTGGTGCGACGCAGGATGGCCGCCACCTCTTCGTCGAGATCGGTGACGCCGTTCTGCACGTCGACCATGAAAAGGATCACGTCGGCCTCCTCGGTGGCCAGCGTGACCTGCTTGCGGATCTCCTCCTCGAAGATGTCGTCGGAGTTGACCACCCAGCCGCCCGTGTCGATGACGGAGAACTCACGCCCCTGCCAGTCGCACTTGCCGTACTGACGGTCGCGCGTGGTGCCGGCCTCGTCGCTCACGATGGCGTGGCGCGTCTGAGTGAGGCGGTTGAAGAGCGTCGACTTGCCGACGTTGGGTCTTCCTACAATGGCTACGATATTGGACATAGGGCGTTATATTTAATGGTTTCTAACTCTTTACTTCTCTCTTTCGCATCAGTCGCTCAGGTCATAGCCGAACTGCTTCATGGCTTTGGCCGAAGAGCGCCAGTCCTTGTCGACCTTGACGAAGATCTCCAGGAAGATGCTCTTGCCGAAGAACTGCTCCAGGCTCTTGCGCGCCTCGGAGGAGACACGCTTGAGGGCGACGCCGCGATGGCCGATGATGATGCCCTTCTGCGAGTCGCGCTCGACGTAGATGACGGCGTTGATGTGGATGTGGCGGTCGGTCTCCTTGAACTGCTCCACGACGACCTCCACGCTATAGGGAATCTCCTTGTCGTAGTAGAGGAGAATCTTCTCGCGGATGATTTCGGTGACGAAGAAGCGCGCGGGCTTGTCGGTCCACTGGTCCTTGTCGAAATAGGCGGGCGACTCGGGCAGCAACGCCTCAATGCGCGAGAGCACACGGTCCACGCCGAAGCGGTGGAGCGCCGAGATGGGGAAGATCTCCGCCTGGGGGAGCGCCTCGTGCCAGCGGTCGTAGAGGGCGTTGAGCCCCTGCTCGTCGGAGAGGTCTATCTTGTTGATCAGCACGAGGACGGGCACCTTCATGCGGCGCACCTTGTCGAGAAAATCCGCGTGCTTGTCGGGCTGCTCCACAGTGTCGGTGACGTAGAGCAGGACGTCGGCGTCCTGCAGGGCCGACTCGGAGAACTGAAGCATCTGCTCCTGAAGACGGTAGCCGGGCTTGAGCACACCGGGCGTGTCGGAGAAGCAAATCTGCATCTGGGGCGTGTTGAGGATGCCCATGATGCGGTGGCGGGTGGTTTGCGCCTTGAAGGTCGCAATAGAGATACGCTCACCAACCAAGAGGTTCATGAGCGTACTCTTTCCTACATTCGGATTACCGACTATGTTGACAAAGCCTGCTTTATGAGCCATCGTCCCGCCTCCTCTTGGCGTACCACTCCTCGCGGGAGATGACGCCCTCCTTGTAAAACTCTGCAGGCTCTTTGGCCGCCTCGGGGGCGCCGTCGTAGCCCCATATCATATAGCTGGCACCCCAGGTGAATCCCGCACCGAAAGCCGTGAAGATGAGCTTGTCGCCCTTCTTGAGCCGCGGCTCGTACTCCCACAGGCAGAGGGGCAGCGTGCCGCCCGACGTGTTGGCCATGTGGTCGATGTTGATCATGATGTGATCCTCCTGGATGCCGATGCGTCCGGCCACAGAGCGCTCGATGTTGATGTTGGCCTGATGGGGCACCACCCACGCAAGGTTGTCCTTCGTGAGTCCGTAGCGCTCGGCGATGGTCTTCACGGCGGAAGACATATCGAGCACGGCGTGCTTGTAGACCGCCCTGCCCTCCTGATAGACGGTGTGCTCCATGGCGTCCACCGTCTCGTGGGTGGGCATTTTGTGGGAGCCGCCGGCCTTCATCTGGAGATGGGGCAGTCCCTTTCCGTCCACGTGATAGACGCCGTCGATGAGCCCCATATCCTCGGTGGTGGCCTCCATCATCACACAGGCCGCACCGTCGCCGAAGATGGGACAGGTGTTGCGGTCGGTGTAATTGGTCATGGACGACATGTGGTCGCCGCCGCACAGGATGATGCGCCTGTAGCGTCCGCTTCGGATAAACGACGCGCCCACTTCCATCGCATAGAGAAAACCGCTGCAGGCGGCCTCCATGTCGAAGCCGAAGGCATTCTTCAGCCCCAGCTCGCCAATCACCAAAGAGGCGGTGGAGGGGAAATGGTAGTCGGGCGTCGTCGTGGCGCAAATCACCAGCTCGACAGAATTGGGATCTACGCCCGTCTTACGCAACAACTGAGCCACCGCGCGGGTCATCATGTAACTCGTGCCGGAGCCTTGTTCCGGTTTCAGGATGTGACGGGTCTTGACGCCGATACGCTCCATTATCCACTCGTCGGAGGTGTCCACAATACGCGACATCTCCTCGTTGTCGAGGATATAGTCAGGAACGTAGCCGCCTACACCCGTGATGACGGCATTGATGTTATCCAATGGGCTTAAGCTTCTTTCTCAATAGCCACCTTACCGCGATAGTAGCCGCAAGAGGGGCATACGGTGTGATAGATGTGGAATGCACCACAGTTGGGGCATACGGCCAGTGCGGGAGCTACGGCCTTGTCGTGGGTGCGGCGCTTAAGAGTGCGCGTCTTGGATTGTCTTCTTTTAGGATGTGCCATAATAGAATTTTCGTTATGGGTTTATATTGTTAATTTCAATGTTCAATGGTCAATGTTCAATGTTCAATGGTCAATGTTCAATGTTCAATGGTCAATGTTCAATGCTCATCGCACTCAGGGTGGACGTGGCGGATGGGTACGGCCAGCGCCGTCATTTCGTAGAGCGGCCACGAGAGGTCGAGCAGACCTTTGCGCCAGAGGACGGTGAGCGTCTCGCCGTCGTCTCCTTCGCTCTCGCCGAAGCGCACCTTCAGCGTGTCTTCTGCCTCTACGGGCAGCGTCATGGGCTCGAGGCAGTAAGTGCAGGGCACCTCCACCTCACCCCGGAGGCGGCACACGACGTCGAACGTCTCTTCGGATGTGCGCTGCACCGTGATGTCGGCCTCCACGCGGCCCTTGGCAATCTCCTGCTGGTCCAGCGAAGAGAAGAAGGCATCGTCGAGCACGGCACGGAATTGCTGCACGTTGGTGCTTAAAGCACGCAAATCTATCTTCAAAGCGTCTGTCGCGTCCATAATTCGGGGTGCAAAAGTACGAAAAATTTGGGGATAACGAAGCGGAAAGAAGAAAACTTTTTAGTCTTTTTTCGCTTTTTTAGCCATTTTGCTCATCCGAGGACGTGTTTTCGCCATCATAAAGGGGCAACTCGATGCGAAACGTCGTCCCCTTGCCCAGCTCGCTCTGCTTGACGAAAATGCGTCCGTGGTGGTACTCCTCCACGATGCGACGCGCCAGAGAGAGGCCGAGGCCCCAGCCGCGCTGTTTGGTGGTAAAACCGGGCGTGAAGACCGTGCTGAAATGCTTCGAAGGAATGCCCTTGCCGGTGTCCGACACCTCGAGGGCGATGCAATAGGCTTCGCTGCGCGCCATGATGTGGATGTGGCCCTCACCGTCCATCGCGTCGATGGCGTTCTTGCAGAGATTCTCTATCACCCACTCAAAGAGTGAGGCCGAGAGGAGCGCCCGCAGCGGTTCGTCGGGCAGCGTGGTGGTGATCTTCACACGATTGGAGGCGCGACGGCCGATATACGTCGTCACACGACCCACCAGTTCACAGATATCCGTCTCGACAGGCTCCGGCAGCGAACCGATTTTGGAGAAGCGCTCCGCCACGAGCTGCAGACGCTTCACATCCTTGTCCATCTCAGGGATGAGGGGATCGTCGGGATAGTTCTCTCGCAAAACTTCCACCCAGGCCATCAGGCTGGAGATGGGCGTGCCGAGCTGATGGGCCGTCTCCTTGGAGAGCCCCACCCACACCTTGTTCTGCTCCGCACGCTGGCTGCTCATCATCGCAAAGATAGCCACCACAACGAAGATGAGCACAATACCCAGCTGCACATAAGGCCACCACTCCAGACGGCGCAGGAGAAGCGAGTCGTCGTAATAAACGTGAACATACTCTCCGTCGCCCACGGAAAGGGGGATGACGTGATGCGAACGGCTCATCTGAAGCGCGGCGGCATAGAGCTGGTTCACGCTGTCTTCTGGCGAGGAATAGTTCAGGATGAGGTTGCGGTAGATCTGCACGGTGCTGTCCGACCCCATCACAATGACAGGAATGGTGTTGTTACTCTCTATCACGCTGAGTACCAACGCCATATCAGTCGTCTCGTCGGCTTCGGAAAGCGAGCGCATCGCTTCGGCCCACACCTCCATCTTGCGCATCTCCTCCGCTTCGAGGTCGCGCACCAGATAATGGGAAATGACGAGCGAAGCCGCCGCTATAGCGAGGGCCGAGAGAACCAGGAGGATTTTAACCTGACGTATGCGATCTGTCCATTGCATAACCGAAATGTAAACGCACAGCCCTCCCCTTTTATTGCCTTCTGCCCCCGTTCAGTTCTCGTTCAGCTCTCGTGTTTCCTTCGTGTTTCTCCCGTATTTCTGCGCAGAAACAGCGGCTCTGCAGCAGTGATGCAGCAGTGATGCGGCGGCTCTGAGGCGGGGAAGAGGGAAGAATTCGGGCCTTTTAACATTTCTTTGGGGCGACGTTCTGCGATATTTCAGATAATTTTATTATCTTTGTCCCCAAATGAAGTTATATATACGCTATATCCTGCCCCTTTTCCTCGTTTTGGGAACATTGACGGGCTGTACGGACGATCTCTCGGACGAGATCAACGACAACACAGACAGCACCGTGCGCCGCACCGTGCTCGTCTATATGGTAGCAGAGAACTCGCTCTCCACCGCCGCCGAAAGCGACCTCAACGAACTGGCCTATGCGGCGGGCCGCAACATGATTCCGAGCGACTGCAACATACTCGTTTACTGCGACAACGCCTCGCAGCCCTCCGTCAAGCTCTACAACAAGCTCGGCGCAAACACCTGGAAGACCTACACCGAGCGCAACAGCGCCGACTCCACCGTGATGCTCGCCACGCTCAAAGAGATGGTAAAGAACTATCCCTCGCAGCACTACGCCCTCGTGCTTTGGTCGCACGGCAGCGGATGGGCGCCGATGGAGAAAACCAAAGAGGAGCAGCAGAAGGAATACCTGGAGAGTCAAAACTCCGGCGCCCGACAGGCCCGCGCCTTCGGCATCGACAACGGGAATAACAGCGGAGCGAACGGTTCCTATCAGATGAATGTCTCTTCCGTCAAGTGGGTGCTCAACAAGCTGGGCGTCCACATGGACTACATCCTTTGGGACGCCTGCCTCATGCAGGGCATTGAGACGGCTTACGAGCTGCGCCACCAGGCCGACTGGATCATTGGAGCGCCCACGGAGACGCCCGGCAACGGCGCGCCCTATCACACTGCAGCCAAGGGACTCTGCGACGCCGACATGGAGGCCATCATCAAGGCCTACACCGACTACTACAACAACTCAAGCCAGTATCTGCGCAACTTCCCCCTCTCATGCATCAAGACGAGCGAGTTGGACGCACTGGCCAAAGCCACCGCACCGCTCATTAAGAAATATTTCGCCGACAAAGACGCAACGCCCGAAGGGGTCGCCTCGGCACAGGTCTATAGCCCCAGAAAGTTCATCGTTGGGCCTAACGACGGCAAATATAGTTCTATTGCTCCCATCCCCTACGATATGGGCAGCGTGATGGGCAAGATACTCACAGAAGAGGAGTATGACAACTGGCGCCCCCTGTTGGATAAGGCAGTACCCTATAAGACCATGCCGACACAGAGTGAGCCCTGGGCGTCAATGTACACCACCAGCACCAACGAACATCGCAAGCTGACCGACAAAGAGCACTACAGCGGCGTCAGCATGAATGTGCCCGAGGCCGACTACGACATTTGCCCCGTGAAAGACAGTCACGGCAGCATTATCGGCGAAGTATATCTCGGCTGGAACACCTACTTCAAGAGGATGAGTTGGTGGAAAGCCGGAGGATGGATTGACAGCGGCTGGAATAAATAGGTGTAAAACAAAAACGACAATACGATGAAGAAACTGTTCATTATCCTTACGGCTTTGGCCGTCGCCACGAGCGGCGTCGCGAAGCCAGGGAAGAAGGCGAAGCCCAAAGCGGACCCCGACACCCTCATCTTCACCACCGTGGTGGCCAATCCCGTCACCTCCATCAAAAACCAGAAGAACAGCGGCACTTGCTGGAGCTACTCCTCTCTGGCCTTCCTCGAGAGCGAAGTGCTGAAAAAGCACCCCGAGATGAAGGACATCGACCTGTGCGAGTCGTTCCTCGTGAGCAAGACTTACGCGGATCGCGCCGACCGCAACGTGCGCACCCACGGAGATGCCAGCTTCACGGAGGGCGGTTCGTTCTACGACGCCATTTACTGCCTGGAGCACTACGGACTCGTGCCCGAAGGCATCATGCCCTACCCCAACACGCTCTACGGCGACTCGCTCTTCAACTTCAGCGGCTTCTTCTCTCCCATGCAGGCCTATGTGGAAGCCATATCCAAGAGCGAGGCCAAGAAGATCAATCCCCACTGGAAGGACGCCGTTCAGTGTATGCTCGACTGTTACTTCGGCAAATGCCCGGAAGAGTTTGAGTACAAGGGACATAAGTTTACGCCAAAGACTTTCGCCAGCAACTATCTCGGCCTCAATGCCGACGACTATGTATCGCTGACGAGCTACACGCACCACCCCTTCTACACACAGTTCATCCTCGAGATTCAGGACAACTGGCGCTGGGGCTCCAGCTACAATCTGCCTCTGGACGAGCTGATGCAGGTGATGGAAGAGAGTGTGAAGAACGGTTGGACCTTCGCCTGGGGTGCCGACGTCAGCGAAGACGGCTTTGCCCGCCGCGAGGGCAAGAACAAATGCGTCGCCACCGTGCCTCTGAAGGGCAAAGATGACGAAGCCGGATACGACCAGAGCCGCTGGACGGGCGAGAAAGCCAAGATCAGCGAGAGCGACAACAAGGGCGAGAAGACCGTCACGCAGGATATGCGCCAGGAGGCCTACGACAACTGGGAGACCACCGACGATCACGGCATGCAAATCTACGGCATCGCCAAAGACCAGCACGGCAAAGAGTATTTCATGATGAAGAATTCGTGGGGCGACTACGGACCCTATAAGGGTTTCTGGTATGTGTCCAAGCCCTATGCGGCCTACAAGACCATGAACATCATCATCAACAAGAGAGCCATTCCCGCCGACATCCGGGCCAAGTTGAATATCTAAGCGGAAGAGGAGCAAGAACATGAACTATCAGTGGAAACATTTCCAACCCACTGACGAACAGGCAAAGTGTGCAGAGCATCTGGCCGGCATGCTGAACCTCCATCCCGTCATCGGCACCCTGCTCGTGGAGCGGGGAGTGGAGACCGTGGAGGAGGCGAAGCAGTTCTTCCGACCGCAACTGACTCAGCTGCACGACCCCTTCCTCTTCAAGGACATGAAGGCGGCCATCAGCCGCCTGAACGAAGCCCTCGGACGCAAGGAGCGCATCCTCGTCTACGGCGACTACGATGTGGACGGCGTCACAGCGGTGGCACTTGTCTATAAATTCCTCCACCAATACTGCACCAACATCGACTACTACATCCCCGACCGCTACGAAGACGGCTACGGAGTGTCGCACAAAGGTGTGGACTACGCTCACGAGACCGGTGTGAAACTCATCATCGTGCTCGACTGCGGCATCAAGGCGGTGGAGGAAATCGCTTACGCCAAGAGCCTGGGCATCGACTTCATCATCTGCGACCACCACGTGCCCGACAAACAGTTGCCGCCCGCAGCGGCCGTGCTCAACGCCAAGCGCGTCGATCACACCTACCCCTACGAGCACCTGTGCGGATGCGGTGTGGGATTCAAGTTGATACAAGCCTTCGCCGCCAGCAACGGGATTCCCTTCTCCGAACTCATCCCCCTGCTCGACCTCTGCGCCATCAGCATTGCCTCGGACATCGTGCCCATCCTTGGGGAGAACAGAATACTCGCCTATCACGGCCTTCGTCAGATTAACCAATCGCCCAGCGTGGGCGTGAAAGCCATCATCGACGTGTGCGGACTCTCCGACAAGGAGATCATGCTCACCGACATCATCTTCAAAATCGGTCCGCGCATCAACGCCTCCGGACGCATACAGAACGGCAAAGAGTCCGTCGCACTGCTCATCGAGAAAGATCCCGAGAAAGCACGTGAGATGGCCGAAGTCATCAACCACTACAACGAGCAGCGCAAAGACCTCGATAAGGTGATGACCGAACAGGCCAACCAGATTGTGGCCTCCATCGACGAGCGCCACGAGCACAAAGGTATCGTCATCTACAACGAGGAGTGGCACAAAGGCATCATCGGCATCGTGGCCAGCCGCCTGACGGAAATCTACAACAGACCCTCCGTCGTGCTGACGCGCGACAACGAGCTCGCAACCGGTAGCGCACGCTCCGTTGCCGGCTTCGACATCTACAAAGCCATCGAGAGCTGCGAGGATCTGCTGGAGAATTTCGGCGGACACACCTACGCCTCCGGCCTGACACTCAAGGCGGTCAACGTGCCCGAGTTCAAGCGCCGCTTCGAACTCTATGTGGACGAGCACATCCTGCCGGAACAGACGCAGCCGCAGCTCGACGTCGACGCCATGCTGGACTTTAAGGACATCAGCCGTCGCCTCTTCAACGAGTTGCGCCGCTTTGAGCCCTTTGGCCCCAACAATGCGAAACCAGTCTTCTGCACCCGGCGCGTCTACGACTACGGCACGAGCAAGGTGGTCGGACGCAATCAGGAGCACATCAAACTGGAACTTGTGGACAACAAGAGCAACAACGTGATGAGCGGCATCGCCTTCGGACAGAGCGCCCTGGCGCGCTACATCAAGACCAAGCACGCCTTCGACATCGCTTACACCATCGAGGAAAACACCCACAAGCACGGAGAGATACAGCTGCAGATTGAAGACATCTCGCTGATGGACGAATGAACCGATACCAGGACATTCTGCACCGCTACTTCGGCTACTCCGACTTTCGGGGCATCCAGAAGGAGATTATTGAGAGCATCGGCTGCGGACGCGACACGCTGGGACTGATGCCGACGGGCGGCGGCAAGAGCATCGCTTTTCAGGTGCCGGCATTGGCCCAAGAGGGCATCTGCATTGTCGTCACGCCGCTCATCGCCCTGATGAAGGACCAGCTGAAGCATCTGCGCGAACGCGGCATCAAAGCCGCCTGCATCTATGCGGAAATGAAGCGCGAGGACATCATCGTCACGCTGGAGAACTGCATTTTCGGCAACTACAAATTTCTCTACGTCTCGCCCGAACGGCTCTCCTCCGAACTCTTTATCTCCAAACTGCGCCACATGAACGTCTCGTTCATCACCATCGACGAGGCGCACTGCATTTCGCAATGGGGACACGATTTCCGACCGTCCTATCTGGAAATCAAAAACATCCGCAAAGAGAAACCGGATGCCCCCGTTCTCGCGCTCACGGCGTCAGCCACGCTGGATGTGGTGCACGACATACAGAAACAGCTGGATTTCCGCGAGGAAAACGTCATCCGCATGAGTTTCCACCGCCCCAATCTCATCTACACGGTGGAGCGTCACGATGTCAGCACGCTGGGCATGCTGCAGGTGCTGGAGCGCTGGCCGGGCTCGTGCATCATCTACACGCGCAACCGCAAAAACTGCATGGAGACGGCACGCATGCTTCATCAGCTGGGGCATCGCGTCACCTACTTTCATGCCGGACTTTCCGACAGCGAGAAGGACGAACGTCAGAAAGCTTGGAGCGCCAACAATCTGCGCATCATGGTGGCCACCAACGCATTCGGCATGGGCATCGACAAACCCGACGTGCGTCTGGTGATACACCTTGACCCGCCCGACAGCCTCGAAGCCTACTTTCAGGAGGCCGGACGTGCCGGCCGCGATGGTAAGAAAGCACACGCTGTCATCATCACCGAGGGCGACGACGCCAAGGTGATGAAGCGACGTCTCGAGACACGCTTCCCCGAGAAAGACTACATACGCAACGTCTATGAAAAGCTCTGCTTCTTCCTTCAGGTGGCGGCGGGCGACGGGCAGGGCATGACGAGAGATTTCGACCTGATGGCGTTCTGTACGGCATTTCATCTGCATTCACTTATGGCCGTCAGCGCGTTGGAGTTGCTTTCCAATGCCGGTTATCTGGACTTCCGTTTGGAAGAGAGCGCCGTCAGCCGAATCTACATTCCCGCCACACGTTCGGAACTCTACCACGCCATCACGGGAGAGGAGAACGAAAAGATTGTCACCAGCCTGCTGCGCAACAACATCGGCATCTTCTCGCAGTACTGCTGGCTCGACGAGTCGCTCATCGCCCGCGAAACCGGCTACACACAACATCAGGTGTATGAGTGTCTCATTCATCTCTCCCAGCTCCACATCGTACACTATATTCCCAAGAAGCACGCCTCACGCGTCACCTTTCTTCAGAATCGCATACTGAAGGAGAAGGTGGTGCTTTCCCGGGAAATTTACGAAGAACGCAAAGAGCGCTACAAGCATCAACTGAAGAGCATGCTGGACTACATTCAGAATGAAGAGATATGCAAATCTCGCCAGCTGCTTCGTTTCTTCGGCGAAGATTTCAAGCAGGACTGCGGGGAATGCAGCAGCTGCTTGAGGAGAAAGCGCAATAATTTTAAGAACGGCAACCGGCATCCCCCGTCGCTATAAAACCAAAAAAGCCTCCACATCTTTCGATGCAGAGGCTTCTTTTGTAAAACGGCGGCTACCTACTCTCCCACGGGTGTGCAGTACCATCGGCGCGGGCGGGCTTA
>Ga0256404_1001402_pt1 | contig 58463 bp, 37 predicted proteins | sample RumenRJG_01DNA_FD_185990 | JGI IMG/M metagenome (GOLD analysis project Ga0256404, IMG submission 185990) | Bovine rumen microbial communities from Lethbridge, Alberta, Canada - RJG_01 | ecosystem: Host-associated > Mammals > Digestive system > Stomach > Rumen | place: Canada: Alberta | collected... | reverse complement strand
CGTTGTTGCTCATGGGCATGCCGTCGACGATGATGCTCGAGCCGAAGGCACTCGTGTTGTTGTTCACGAGTGTGCGCAGCTGCAGGTTGGACTGACTGGTGAGATCGGTGTTCTTGATGATCTGTCCGGGCAACAGCTGCATGACGTCAGCCAAAGAGGAAGCCTGCAGGTGGTCGATGGCCTGACGGCCAATCTGACTTGTCGTACCCGTGGCACTTTGCTTAGCGGTGACGACAACCTCTTTGAGCGAGAGGTCGCTGATGCGCAGTTGTATGCGCAAGTCTATGTCTTTGGTGACCTTGACCTGTGTCGTGGAGGTGACATAGCCCACGTAGCTCACCACCAGCTGGTAGATGCCGTCGGGCACGTTGGTGATCGTGGCCTTGCCGTCCATGTCGGTCACGGCATTGGAGCCGAGGGGCTGTAGCTGCACAGAGCCCATGACGATCGGTTCCTTATTCGAGGCGTCTGTCACGCTCACAATTAGCTTGTGGCCCTGCGCCGGTCCGGCAAACGACGGGAGCGCAAGCGACAGCAAGGTGACGAACAGAAGTAGATAATGAATTGTCTGCTTTTGCATTGCTTGTGATTATAGATAGTGATTATATATTGGCAGTTGGGTCAATGTGCATTGACAAGATAGTTGTAACCTACGTTCCTACAATGATTTGACTAATACATTGCAAAGGTAAGGAAAAAGAATGAAAAGATTGTTGAAACAGCGCTATAAATGTTCATAAATACCTAATAATATGGATGGTTGCCAGCGAAAATACAGCCTTGCAAACGGTCAATGTCTTTGTCCATGGCTCATATTGTCTTGCCATTTCCAGATGGAAAAGGAAAATCATGTACAGGCTTACGCTCCCTTAGGAACTCTGAGTCTCAACCAGTGGGATAGCCTTACGAGCAAGCTCGACGGCTATCCCGCTGGTTGAGACTCACCCCCTTATGGGGGTCAAAGCCTGTACATGACGAAAATCGCTATCGCGTAAAATTGCGCACAGCGCATAAAATAAAGCGGCCGAATAGTCGTTTGTAAGTAAAACGTATAAGATAACCACAGTCCATGAATGATTTGTCTATTTCTCGTTCTCCCCTCGATCCAGACCTTCGCCAGTCCCTCATTCAATATGTTTATGGCATTATTGGCTGTATGCAATATGTCCACAGACAATTAGGACCCGGAATGCCGGAATATGTCTATCAGGAGGCTTTGGGCAGGAAATTGGTCAAAGAAAAGTTTGATGCAAGGAAAGAGTTCAAATATAATCCGTTTTTCGATGGAGAACAACTCGAAAGCTACATCAAGATGGATATGGTCGTGATGATGCCCCGTGGCAATGTCATCATAGAGTGCAAGTCCATCAAGGCTATCACGGCTATCACGGACAAAGAGCAGTTTCAGACGTTTGGTTATCTTCGCGGCACTTTGTTTCCAATAGCCATTCTGGTGAACTTCGGTACATGGCCCAAGGCACAGATAGAGCGTTATTATTACCACGACGGTGTCATCAGGGCTTTCTAAAATGCTAGTGAGCAGATTATTTTATGCGCCCAGCGCAATTTTACGCGACAGCGATTTTCGTCATGTACAGGCTTTATCCCCCGTAGGGGGTGGTGCTGAGGTGATGGGGCAGCCGGCGAGCTTGCTCGTAAGGCTGCCCCATCACCTCAGCACCATAGCTCCATGGGGAGCTAAAGACTGTACATGACTATTTTCTAATAAACTTATTCTCGATTCAGGGTGACGCATTGACGAAGTCAGGTGATAGAATTGCCAATACATCTAAATTATTGTGCGCAAATACCTAATAATATCGATGCTTGTCAGCGAAAATACAGCCTTGCAGACAAAAAACTCAGCCATAGATTTACGATACTGACTGATTATTTGTATTTTTGCACGTAAGTATTTCAATCATAGCATTATCCCGAAAACATATCCATGGCAACAGAAGACACTGAATACATCGACGACGCCATCCTGCAAATGATGGCCTGTAACGTCCGTCCTTTCTCAAAAAACGACATTATAGAGTGGGGCTCTACCGTGCTCCACACCCGTCTGAAGAGTTCGCAGAGCTTTCTGGCACGCTACGAGGGCAAGGTCATAGAGAGCATCGGAGCGAACAAAAACAATGTGGAGCGGTATTATCTCAAGCCGGAGGCATGGATAGAAGTGCTGAAAAACATACCGCAGAGATTCTTTAAACGGTGGCTCGGCGCGATCGAAGACCGTGGTGGTTGGCGTATTCAGAACGGTGAAGACATGAGTACGAGGAAAGACTTCACCGAGTCGTTCTATGCCTTTCTCCATGATCAGCCGTTTGAAGACCAGGCTTTCAAGGTAGGATGGCCGAAGTGGGCCGCGCCAGTCTTTATGACTGAGCGCAATGCTATGAACACGATGTGGGGAACATTCTTCTATAAGTTCATCGACCGCTTGGCCGACATGCCGGAGAATGCGCCGTATATCAAGGCGACAAGTGAGAAGCTCAAGGACTTCCTGTTCTATCTTCGCAAGGTGCGCATCCTCTATTTGCTGCCAGTCAACGAAGGGCTGATACAGGATACGCTGATCGTTCCCGGAAAAGTGCTTACCGAGAAAAATGTGGAGCGCGACGCTTTTGTCAATCTCTATCTTCACTTTCTGCGTGACGGCAATCTGAAAGCGGCACTCCACTCGGCCGTTGGATCCAGTGAGTCTGTTTACGTGCTGCAAATGATAGAAGCTGTTCAAGCGAAAGACTATAGCTTGGCGGTTTCGATCTTTCAACGGCTTGTCAGAGGCACACGTGCGTACTTCCTGCCTGAGAATCCTCTGGCTAACTTCTATTACGCCGTAGCGCTCTACCTCGACAAGACTCCCGCCGCAAGGAAGAAAGCAGAGACGATCCTGCGGAGCAAAGAGATCGACAACAGTGATCTCGCAGCTGAGCATGTTATTCTGACGGCAAAGTTTGGGCTGGATGCATTGGACAACTTCATCGTAACGGATGCCGCCAACGGGCCTTTGGAGAATGCACTTTACTATTTTGCCCTGAAGCATTTCCATGTCGTGAAAAACAAGGAACTGCGTGCGCAGATCGACGCGTATGTTCAAAAACAATTAGAGAGAGGGCTGAATCTGCTCAAACTGGAGATGAGTGCTGACTTTGACTTTCTCATGGGCGATGTGGTTGCTTTGAAGAAGGCAACCGGTATGCATCCCTCGCTGCCTTACATCAAGGAGGTCGCGCCCTGGGAGAGAGTGCTCAACCAATTGCTCGAAGGAGAGACGGGGCAGGACAAGGGCGCTGGAAAGAAGGCCAACGTGAGTACGGAGCGCATCAGCTATCTCCTCAACCGCAACTGTCTCTACGTGCAGCCACGGTTGCAGAAAAGCCGCGACGGCGTCACCTGGTCGTCGGGCCGCAACATCGCAATGGCTAAGTTCCGCGATGGCGGTGACCTGCCCTATACGCAACAGGACCGTGCTGTAGCCTCGATGGTGGTGGAATATAACTCGGGATGGTATGGTAATACTTCGTATGAACTCGAAGGTCCCGCCGTCGTCAACGCGCTTGCTGGGCATCCGCTGGTCTTTGACGACCATGATCCGACGAGCCGCATCGACATTGTTAAGGAAAAACTGCAGCTGTCGGTGACACACGACAAGCGTGGATATACCGTCAAGAGCAACATCCGCCTGAAGGATCTGGACAGCTCCGGCTATGCTGTCTATGAGGAGACACCACAGCTGCTCAAGGTTGTGAAGATCACGGGCAAGCAACAGCTGAGCCTGAAGTTGCTTAATTCCATCGGCATCTTTCCGCTCGAGGCTAAAGATAAACTCACGAAGGTGCTCGAAGCCTTCTCGCACAACATGGTGGTCATGGGCGACCTGCTGCAAAACACTGACATCAAGACGGTGGAGTCCGACAGCCGCATCATCTTCCGCCTGCAGCCCAGTGAGGACGAGATCAACCTGCAACTGCTCGTGCGCCCGTTTACGAAGTGCCCGCCCTATATGCGGCCTATGGAAGGCATGGAGATGATCTCCACCATCTATCAGGGCGAGAGCCTCCAGACCCACCGCGACATGAAGGCCGAGGGCGAGAACCTCAAGAGAGCCTCTAAGTTGCTTAAACCCTTTGAGGACGAGCAAAACGGTGACCACTGGGCACTGTCCATCGAGGAGTGTCTCAGCCTCCTCGACACGCTGCGCGAGCATCCTGATGATGGCATCGTGGAGTGGCCGGAAGGCGCACGCTTCACGGTCAGACGCGGCAAACTCGTGCCGGGTGCCATGCATCTCGCTGTAAACTCCATGGCAAGCTGGTTCGACATCTCCGGCAACATTGAGATTGGTGATGGAGAGAAGATGAAGATAGCGGAACTGATGGACAAGGTGCGGCAGGCCAAGGGCAACTTCATCCAACTCGGCGACAACGAGTATGTGGCTGTCAGCGAACAACTGCGCAAACAGCTGGCCACGCTCGACAAGATGAGCCAGCAGCAACGCGGACATCTGCGCATCGCTACTTACAACGCTCCCGCTCTTGAAGACATGGAAATGGCTGGCATTGACCTTGAGGCTGACCAGCACTATCGCGACTTCATCCAGCGTGTCGAGGAGTCGGGCAACCTGAAGGTGCGCGTGCCACGAAACATCAATGCGGAGCTGCGCGACTATCAGAAGGAGGGCTATGTGTGGATGTCACGACTGGCCTACTGGGGCGCGGGCGCGCTGCTCGCCGATGACATGGGACTGGGCAAGACGCTCCAGACCATCACCGTGCTGCTCAGCCGTGCCAAGGAGGGTGCTGCCCTTGTGGTGGTGCCCACCTCGCTTATCCTCAACTGGCGCGACGAGCTCGGCCGCTTTGCCCCGGGACTGAACGTGAAAATTCTCAACCAGGCAGGCGACAACCGCAGCGACATGGTCAAGGAGGCAGCAGCCTTCGATGTGGTCATCACCACCTACGGCCTGCTCATCAACGAGGAGGAGGGTCTTTGCGGCCGGGAGTGGAACACCATCGTGCTCGATGAGGCACACACCATCAAGAACCGTGACACGAAGATGTCGAAGGCGGCTATGAAACTGAAAGGCGACTTCCGCATCCTGCTCACCGGTACGCCGGTGCAGAACAACCTCAGTGAGATCTGGAACCTCATGCAGTTTGCCAATCCTAATCTGCTCGGCTCGTTCCAGCAGTTCTCCGACCGTTTTATCACACCCATCGAGAAGCTTCACGACAAAGGCACGCAACGTGTGCTGCGGCGCGTCATCTCGCCGTTTATCCTGCGACGGACAAAGAACGACGTGCTCAACGAACTGCCCGAGAAAACGGAAGTCACGCGCAAGGTACAGCTCTCGCCTGAGGAGTGGGCGCTCTACGACAACATCCGACAGAAGGCGCTCATCAACCTTGCCGACGGCGAAGCCACGCCACTGCAAACGCTCACCGAGCTCACCCGCCTGCGTCAGGCGGCCTGCAACGCCCAGCTCATCGACAAGAAGCTGCGCATCCCGTCGTCCAAGGAGGCTGTATTCCTGGAGATGGTCGACTCGCTCCACGACAACCATCACCGTGCGTTGGTCTTCAGCCAGTTCACGTCTCATTTGGCGCTGATCCGCAAGGCGCTCGACAAGCGTGGCATCGAATATCTCTATCTCGACGGTGCCACACCGGCCAAAGAGCGCGACAAACTGGTTCGTGAGTTCCAGACGGGCGACATGCCGCTCTTCCTCATCAGTCTGAAAGCGGGCGGACTGGGACTGAACCTCACCGCCGCCGACTATGTTATCCATCTCGATCCGTGGTGGAACCCGGCTATCGAGGAGCAAGCCTCTGACCGTGCCTACCGCATCGGACAGCAGAATCCTGTCACGGTCTACCGTCTCATCGCTGAGGGAACTATCGAGGAGAAGATCATCCAACTCCATCAGAGCAAGAAGTCTCTCGCCGACGCGCTCCTTGAGGGCGGCGATCTTAGTGCCAAACTATCAAAAGATGAACTGTTGCAGCTGCTTAGGGAAAATAGTGTCAATGCGTAGAAGCCTCACCCCCCAAAACAGCCTCACCCCCAACCCCTCTACAGCCTCACCCCCAACCCCTCTCCCAAGGAGAGGGGAGTGATTACCGCCAAGGGGTGAGGAAGTAGGAGGTGACGCGTCCCGCGTCATATCATCATAATAGTGGTTGTAAAGTGCTTGATGCAGGTCAATAAGAGCTATGAATATGCAGCTTTTATGCTAAAAGACTTCCTTTTCCTTTTGTATATTGATGCTAATTTTATACCTTTGCAAACCGTAACCAATAAAGGAAAAGAATGTTCAGGATACTTATTGTCTTGCTTGTCGGCATCGTGCTGGGCTTTGCGCTGCGCCGTGTGCCACATATCCGTCAAGTGGAGACAAGTGCTCATTATACCATCTGTGCCCTGCTTTTTGTCTTCGGACTGGGCTTGGGCTCCAACGACTCGCTGATGCACAACATCGGCTTCTACGGTCTTGAGGCCGTCGTGGTGGCACTGTTGGGCATGGCTGGGAGCTTTGGCGCGGCCCGTCTGTTCAACCATCTCATGCAGAAAAAGACGGAGGGCGAGGCATGAAAGGCAATCTTCTCTTGTTCGTTTCGCTGTTGGCCGGTATCCTCGTAGGCATGACGGGTACCACGCCTCATTGGTTGCTCAATCCTCAGTTGCCGATGTTGCTCTTGGAGTTGCTCATCGTGCAGGTGGGTATGGGCATAGGCTCGATGGAGCATCTCGACAGGCTGTTTGCCGGATTCCGTTGGGAGATGCTGTTGCTGCCGTTGTTTACCATTGCCGGAACCTTGTTGTTTTCAGCCACGGCGGTGCTGTTGTTCAGTGGTCATTCGCTGAGCGACTTGCTTGCTGTGGGCAGCGGTTTTGGCTATTACTCGCTCTCGTCTGTGCTCATCAGTCAGGTCAAGGCCGGTGTCGCCGGTTCTGCTGCTGCCAACCAGCTCGCCACAATCGCCCTGCTGGCCAATATCGTACGCGAGATGGTGTCGCTGCTCGGTTGTCGTTTCGTTGCTCACAGAGGCAGTGGATGGGCAGCGATCAGCGTGGCGGGCATCTCTTCTATGGACGTATGCCTGCCTTCCATCCTGAGCAGTACGGGCAACAAACGCTATATGCCCATCGCCATCTTCCACGGTCTCTGCCTGGAGGTCAGCGTCCCGATGCTTGTCACTTTCTTCTGTAGCGTGAATCTTTAGTGATATTGGTTGTTCACACAGAGACCGTTGGGCAAACGGGTATGCGTTAGTCCCTTGTGTTCTTTGCGCTTTTGCGAGAGATAAAACTTACGAGTTGTTTTAGAGTTAACGCTCCGCTTCGCGGAATAAAGAAAATAGCCGAATATCAAGAAAATATATTCTCGATATTCGGCTATATTCTTAATACCATCGAAGATGGTGCGTTAATAAGAAAAGAGAGCATGAGAGGTATGTTTGTCGGACCTCCTTTGTTCTCTATGTATGAGAGATAATCGATGAACAGTTGCTACACCTTATTATTATTACCGCAGCAGGTCGGTGTAGAGGGCAAAGTATTTCCATAGGGCAGGGGAGATGGGAGCCTGACAGATCTCTCCGTTCATGAGCATGCCAAGGACCTCAGCCTTGTCGATGAGGTGAACAGCAATGTCTTCTGAGGCATCGAGGTGGCGGGAACCTATCGGCTTCACACCTTTTGCGTAGAAGCTGTACATCGTGTTGTCCTGCACGCCGCCTTGCGCATACTCTGCGCCCAGGGCTGTCCACTGACCACCGCCAAAGCCAGTTTCTTCCAGCAATTCCCGTTGCGCAGCCTCCAAAGGTGCTTCGCCTTTCTCCACAATGCCGGCAGGTATCTCGGTGAGCACAGCCTTGACAGCGTGGCGATATTGGCGCTCCATGATCAGCTGGCCTTCTTCCGTCTCGGCGACGATGCACACTACGGGATCGAAATGGAGGTGGTAGAACTCATCAAAGACCTTGCCGTTGGGCAACTCCACTTGCTCGCTGTAAGCGTCGAGATGCGGGCGGTGGATGATGTTGTCAGATTTCAATACCTTCCATTTCATGTTGTCATCAGTGAAGTGGCAGGAGCGCAACTCCTTTGTCATCCAGATGCTGGTGGCGGTATGACCGGACTGTCCTACCTGATGGTCAATGGCTTTGAAGCCTAACTTCTCGTACATGCCTACCGCTTCGGCAAACTCGGGGAAGGTCTCCAAATAGGCGGTGAGGTAGCCAAGGAAACGGGCGGACTCCAGGGCTTTGACAAAGAGCTGGCGGCCGATGCCCTTGCCACGGCAATGGCGGTCGACATAGAACTTCACGATCTCGCACCATCCTTCAGGCAGGCCTTCGGTGGGATAGACACCACAGGAGCCGACAACGCGGCCTTCCTCGACAGCCACCCACAGCACAGAGCGGGCACACGACTGGAAGACTTCGTATTGGCGGTCAGTGTTGGGATCGTCGTAGACGGTGTGCCGCTTCTCCATGTTCAGCTCGTCAAAAGGAGCACGGATGAGAGCAGCCTCGCGGGCATTGTCTTCTTGTTGTATTCTTCGGATAATCATTCCCTATTGTGTTATTCAATTTTCTGTTACACCTTATTATAATAATGGCGGTACTCATTATTATATTGTGCCAATGATAAAGAAAATACCCCATTCCCCGCAGGGAGAGCGTATGGTTGTATCGCTCTCTTCCCTGCCGTGGAATGGGGTATAATGGATTTCGGAGATGATTAGAACTCTACCACGAGGGCTTCCCGCGGCTGTAATGTGATGTCGTGGGTGAGGTCGATCTTGCGTCCCGTGATGACATCGGTGGCTGTGGTGGCCTTGCCGATGACCTCAGCATAGCGGGCTACAGGCATGGTGGCCTCGGCGCGTTTGCCATTGAGGATGGTCAGCACGGTACGGCCCTCGTATTGGCGGGCAATGACATACACGCCTTTCCAAGGGATGAACTGTGTCTGCTTGCCTTTGCTGATCACCTCGTTGCCCTGACGCCAGTGCAACAGTTTGCTCAACCAAGTGAACATGCTGTTCTCTGCCTTGGTGCGGCCTGCGGCGGTGAAGCAGTTGTGCGTGTCGCCGGCAAAACCACCAGGGAAGTCCTTGCGCACATTGCCGTCGGTGACCTCCTTGGTACCATTCATCAGCACTTCGGTGCCATAGTAGAGTTGCGGGATGCGGTTGATGGTGAGCAACAAGGCCAGGGCTTGTCTCAAGGCCGTGGAGTCCTTGCCGTTGCCGAGGAATCGGTCGGTGTCGTGGTTCTCGATGAAAGCCAGCACATGCGAAGGATCGGCATAGAGATAATCGTAGCAGAGGCTGTTGTAGATGCGGTTCAGACCCTTCCACCAGTCGTCGGTTTCCTCGTGCTTGGCCTGGCTGAGCTTGTCGAAGAAGCTGAAGTCCATAACGGTTTTCAGATAGCTGTTCATCGTGCTGAGCTTGGAGTCCTTCTGCCAGGCTGCGGTGTAGGCGGGCTCGGTGACCCACGTCTCGCCCACAGTGTTGAAGTTGGGATACTCTGTGTCAAGGGTCTTCATCCACAGTGCCATGGCCTTGCGGTCGGCATAGGGATAGGTGTCCATGCGTATGCCGTCGATGCCTATGGTCTCTATCCACCATTCGCTGTTCTGGATGAGATAGCGCATGAGATGGGGATTGCGCTGGTTGAGGTCGGGCATGGAGGGAACGAACCACCCATCGACGGTTTCCTTCATATCTTGCTTCGAAGCGTAGGGGTCGAGGACGGGGGTGAGCTTATAGCTTGTCTGAAGGCCGTAGTTGGGATTATTGAACCAGTCCTTCGTCGGTGGGTCGATGTTCCAGGGATGATAGTCGCTGCAGTGGTTGAAAATCATGTCCATCACCACCTTCAGTCCACGCTGGTGGCATTCGTCGATGAGCTTCTTATATTCAGCGTTTGTACCAAAGCGCGGATCCACTTTATAGTAATCGGTGGTGGCGTATCCGTGGTACGAGCTGTTCACGCCGTTGTCGTTGGGCCAGTTGTTCTCAAGAATAGGCGTGAACCACAAGGCGGTGACGCCGAGGTCGGTGAAGTAGTCGAGGTGCTGCTCGATGCCGGCGAGATCACCGCCGTGGCGCAGGCTTGGCTTGGTGCGGTCGCAGACCTGGTCGCGCATGCCCTTGACGACATCGTTCTTCGGGTTGCCGTTGGCGAAGCGGTCTGGCATGAGCAGGTAGAGTACGTCGGCGTTGGAGAAGCCCTTGTGGTCCTCGCCACGCATGGCGCGGTCCTTGAGCGTGTAGCGCACCTTCTTGCCGTCGAAGTTGAGTGTCATCTGTCCGGCCTTAGCCCCTTGCAGGTTCAGGTAGACGAGCAGATAGTTAGGCGAGTCGAGGCGGACAATGGAGTCCACCTTCACGCCGGCGTAGTCGGTGGTGACCTGCTTGACGTTTTTCACATCCTTACCATAGACCATGAGCTGCAGGCTCGGGTCTTTCATCCCCACATACCAGTCTGTGGGGTCGATGCGGCTGATGTTGGTAGCGCTTGCCGTGGCCATCATCAGTCCCAGTCCTAAAGTCATGATTGATTTCTTCATATTTAATGTTTTTATTAGAGTATCTATATATTGTCATTGCGCAAGTGAACAACCAAGCGCATCTTTCGATGCCCGTGTGCCCTCTCGGGGCACCTACTTGGATATTGTCTCTGTATTTGCTATCCCCGTACTGCGCTCGTTCCTCGCTTGTACGGGGTTACCCATGCTTGTGCCCCGTTGGGGCACTGCCGAGCATCACAAGGACTGCTTACTCGAAACGCCTCAGCAAGGCTCTTGCACATTTCATCCCGTTGGGGCACTGCCGAGTCCTACAAGGACCGCTTACTCGAAATGCCTCAGCAAGGCTCTCGCGCATTTCATCCCGTTGGGGCACTGCCGAGCATCACAAGGACCGCTTACTCGAAATGCCTCAGCAAGGCTCTTGCGCATTTCATCCCGTTGAGACACTGCCGAGCATCACAAGGACTGCTTCATGCACAGCCCCGACGGGGCTGACGCATCGGTAACCCCGGTCTAGCGACGTAGGAGCGCAGACCGGGGATTAGGTCTCGCGCCTAACTACTGCCTAGGTGACCCGAGGGGTCACACGAGCACGAAGTGCGCATTTTTTCCCCCTTTCGGAAGCTACTATTTTCTTACCACGATCATCGCACTCTGTCCGCTGACCTTCACCGTGCTGCCTTGTAGGGTGGCGAGCCCGGCTTCGTCGATCTGTCCGTCCTGGCAGACCACACGATAGGTGCCCTCGGGCAGTGCGACGGTGCGTGCCTCACGGTTGCCGTTGAAGATCACATAGATGTCGTTCCACGTGTCGATGCCAGCAAGGTTCTTCAGATGGAAAGCTACCAAGGCTGGTTGCGACGGAAGAAACTCTAAGTGCTCACGCACGGCGTCGGCTGAGCCGAGGCGGAAGGCCGGGTGATGGCGGCGCAGGGCGATGAGGCGGCGGTAGTAGTCGGTGACGGCGGGATAACGCTGCAGGTTGCCCCAGTCGAGGGCGTTGATGCTGTCGGGCGAGTTGAAACTGTTGTGCACACCCTTCTTGTCGCGCAGCAGCTCCTCACCGCTGAGCATGAAGGGTACGCCCTGTGAGGTGAACACGATCGTCTGGGCGAGTTTGTCGAGCGCTTGCAACTCTGATGACGTAATGTTCGGGATGGACGCCTTCAGTCGGTCGACGAGACACATGTCGTCGTGACAGCTGACATAGGCGATCATCTGCGAAGGCTCGGTAGCCCACGGCTCCTTGCTGTAGTTCACCTTACTGTAGTCCACTTGTGGATGAGCGATCATGCCGGCGATGCCCGCCTTGATGCTCTCCTCACTGCCCGGCAGTCCGGCTAAGAACGCGGGCTTGTGGTCGTCGCTGAACGGCCCACGTACAGCGTCGCGCAGGTCGTCGCAGAAGGCGGCGATGCCCGGCAACTGTTTCATGTTGGCCTTCATGGCCAGCTGGTCGTTGGGCAGTGCGCAGCTGCCGGCACTCCACCCCTCACCATAGATGAAGATGTTCGGGTCGAGGGCGCTGAGCTCCTTGCGGATGGCGTTCATCGTCGCGATGTCGTGCACGCCCATGAGGTCGAAGCGGAAACCGTCGATATGATACTCCTCTGCCCAGTACTTCACGCTTTCGAGCATGAACTCGCGCATGAGGGGCTTCTCCGAGGCCGTCTCGTTGCCGCAGCCTGATCCGTTGCTGGGCTTGCCGTCCTTGGTGAAGCGGTAGAAGTAGTTGTGATAGGTGCGCTGGAAGTTGCTGTTCTGCAAGTCGAAGGTGTGGTTGTAGACCACGTCGAGGATGACGCGGATGCCTGCCTTGTGCAATGCCTGTACCATTTGCTTGAACTCACGGATGCGTGTGGCGGGTGTGTAGGGGTCGGTGGAGTAACTGCCCTCCGGCACGTTGTAGTTCAGTGGGTCGTAGCCCCAGTTGTACTGTGGCTTGTCGAGCTTGGTCTCATCGACAGAGGCGAAATCAAACGACGGCAGGATATGCACGGCGTTGACGCCGAGGCTCTTCAGGTATTCCACTGCCCAGGGCTCTGACAGTGCCAGGAATTTGCCCGGATGGGCAGCGTGGCTGGCGATCGAGAAGTCGCGGTGGTGCATCTCATAGATGACGAGGTCTGCCGGCGAATGAGTGGTGAGGCGATGGTCGTTGGCCCAGCCATCGGGGTCGGTCTGCTGGAGGTCGATGATGGCCCCACGCTGGCCGTTGACACCAACGGCCTTGGCGAAGACACCCGGCGTGTCGCCGTTGCCTATATTAAAGGTATAGAACTGTCCCTTGAGGTCGCCCTTGACGGTGATAGTCCAACGGTTCTTGCCATCGGCCCGCATCTTCACCGTGCGCAGCGGCTTACCGCCGAGGCCATCGCTCCACAATGAGAGTGTGGGGCGCTTGGGACTATTGAGAAAAAAAACAGTCTGCTTGGGACTGTAGGACATCTCGTGAAAGACATCCTGCGCCCAAGCAGACATATTTGTTGCCAACATTGTGATTACAGTGATGGATAGTTGTCGAAAGTTCATAGTGTGTTGCTTATAGTAATGTAGGAAGTGAAGGAAAAGCAGAAGGGCTACCGAGCCGCTCTTTCCCCCTCCTTTGGGAGGGGGTAGGGGGTGGGCTCTTTTACTTTGCCTTCAGACTGACAGCGAAGCCACCGCCGGGAGCCTCGGTGAACTTCAGGGTGTCGCCCTTCTTCACCGTACGCTTAGTGATGACGTAAGCCTTCGGGTTCTTGTCGTAGCTGGCGTTCTTAGCGTCGGCGTAGATTGTAGCCTCGTACTTGCGGCCCTTGTCGAGGAAGTCGAGTTTCACGGTGCTCTGGTGTCCGTGCTCGTCGCACTTGCCACCGAGGAACCAGTTGTCGGTGCCCTTGGCCTTGCGTGCTACGGTGATGTAACGGGCAGGCTCGGCCTCGATGTACTTACTGTCGGACCAGTCGATGGCGACATCCTTGATGAACTGGAAGGCATCGTTGTACTTGGCATAGTTCTCGGGCAGGTCAGCAGCCATCTGCAGCGGACCCCACATGACGAGGTAGAGGGCGAGCTGGCCCACGAGCGTGGTGTGAACATAGCTTGGGTTGTCGCTCCAAGTCTTCAGCTGTGTCTCAAGGATACCCGGCGTGTAGTCCATCGGACCGCCCTGCAGACGGGTGAAAGGCAGGATGACGGTGTGGTTGGGATAGCTGCCGCCGAAAGCCTCGTACTCTGTACCGCGTGCACTCTCATTGCCGACGAGGTTGGGCCATGTACGGGCGATGCCGGTAGGACGGGTAGCCTCGTGAGCGTTGACCATGATATGGTGCTTGGCAGCCTCGGTGACGCAGTAGAGATAGTGGTTGTTCATCGGCTGCGAGAAGTGATGGTCGCCGCGGGGGATGATGTCGCCCACGTAGCCGCTCTTCACAGCGTCGTAGCCGTATTTGTTCATCAAGTTATAAGCGGCTTCCAGGTGACGCTCGTAGTTGACCACGCTCGAAGAGGTCTCGTTGTGCATCATCAGCTTCACCCCCTTGGAGTGAGCATAGTCGTTGAGCGCCTTGATATCGAAGTCGGGATAAGGTGTGACGAAGTCGAAGACGTAGTCCTTCCAGTGGTTGGCCCAGTCTTCCCATCCGACGTTCCAGCCCTCGACGAGCACCTCGGACAGGCCGTTGGCGGCGGCGAAGTCGATGTATTTGCGCACCTCGGCGTTGTTGGCACCATGGCGGCCGTTGGGCTTAGCCTTGCTCCAGTCGATGCTGTCGAGCTTGATGGAGGGATACTCATCGGTGTAGTTCCATGAGTTCTTGCCGACGATCATCTCCCACCACACACCGCAGTATTTGGTAGGATGAATCCAGGATGTATCCTCGATCTTGCAGGGCTCGTTGAGGTTATAGATAAGGTTGTTGACCTCAGAGAGCATGTCGCGGGCATCGTCGCTCACGGCCACGGTGCGCCAAGGCGTATTGCAAGGCGTCTGCATATAGCCTTTCATGCCTGTGGCATCGGGTGTCAGCCAACTCTCGAAGACCATGTTCTTGTCATCGAGGTTGAGGTGCATGGTGGCATAGTCAATGCAGGCAGCCTCGTGGATGTTGATATACAGTCCGTCCTTGGTCTTCATCTGCAGGGCTGTCTGTACGCCGGTGGGCGAGAAGACAGCCACGGAGGAGTTGTTCCAGTTCACGGCATCGTGGAAGCGCGCGCGAATCTCACTGAGCTTGCTCTCCTGTGTCTCCTGCTCTTGCGTGTCGTAGTCGCCGGGCAGCCACCAGGCGGTATGGTCGCCAGTCATGGCAAACTGGGTGTGCTCGTCCTTGATGACGAAGTAGACCAGAGAGTCTTGCTGTGGAAACTCGTAGCGCAGGCCCATACCTATATTATATACACGGAAGCGAATGGTCATCTTGCGCTTGGTGGCAGGTTGCGTCAAGTTCACGGCCATTTCGTTGTAGTGGTTACGGATTTTGGCGTACTGTCCCCATACGGGTGTCCACGTCTCGTCGAAGCTCGAAGTCTTGCTGCTTGTCTCGGTGAAGCCGTCCATGAGACTGGTCTCGCGCATGCCCTTGCTGGCGTGCTTGTCCTTGGCGAGTTCCAGGCCGAGGTGAGAAGGCTTGACGACAGCCTTGTTTTTATAGGACATCTCGTAGGTGGGTACACCGTTGCCCGTGAGCGAGAAGGTGAGGCTGACGTTACCGTCTGGCGACTTCACCGTCTGTGCCAAAGCGGCCAACGGCATGAGCAGTGCCATGGAGATGATGCTTGCTATCTTGTTCATATCGTTTGGTTAATAATGTTCGTTTGATGGGGCTATAGAGGCTATCATAGACTCTATAGCCTTTATAGATTCTATAGCCTCTATAGCCTCTTTAGTTTCTATAGCTTCTATAGTCTCTATAGCCCCCTTGTTATCGCGTTAGCCTTCCCCTCCCTCGGGAGGGGCTAGGGGTGGGCTTCCCTCGGGAGGGGCTAGGGGTGGGCTTCCCTTGGGAGGGGCTAGGGGTGGGCTTTAGGGGCCAGGGGTGGGCTTTCCTTACCTTTCCCCGAAAGTGTTGGTGCGTCCGCTTTGGTTGACAAGCTCCTTGACGTTGGACATGAAGTTGTTGTTAGCCATGAGGTCCTCGATGTTGAGGTGCATGCGGTAGCGCCAGTAATGCTTCGGATTAGCCGGGATGTTGATGCGCTCGGCGTTGGCATCGGGCAGACGCAGCTTGTCGTCGATGGCGAGCCAGTCCTGGATGCTCAGGATGCAGAGCATAGAGGGAGAGGTGAGCTGACGCGAGACGATGTCGCGGGCCAGCCAGCCCGGCAGTGGATGCGGAGCAGCACCGCCACGGTAAAGCATATTGTTGTAATAGTCCTGTGTGCGCTCGTAGTTCTCGTCCCACCACTGGCGCAGAGTCGGCATGTCGTGAGAGGAGAACGTGCAGACCGAGCGATAGGGATTGCGGGAGAGGTGGCCGAAGCGTACGTGCGGGTCTTTCGGCATGGACTGGATCTCCAATGAGAGGATGCGCAGCTCGTTGATGACCCATGGCACACAGTCGGGCACCATGCCAAGGTCCTCGGCACAGACGAGCATACGTGTGGCTTCGACCAGACGCGGCAGCTTCTTCATGGCCTCGCGATACCAGAACTGGTTGTTGCGGCGATAGAAGTAGTCGTTGTACAGACGGTTGAAGGCTCCCTTGTCGTTGTCGTAGAGACTCTCGTAGATGAAGCTGAACTGGGCAGACACGCGCGGATGGAACTTATTGGCCTCCTTGGTGTCGCGGACGAAGAGCACATCGCTGATCATGGCATAGAGACCGTCGCGGATGTTGAGCTCGTCCTGGTCGGTGACACCGGCGAAGGCTTTCTCCACCTTGCGCTGGGTGTCGTACTCCGGTTTCATCTGATAGCGCTCACCGTCAAGACGGTCGAGATATTTAGCCTTCACATCGTTGGCTTTCTCATGGAACATACGCTCCAGAGTCCAGTCTGTGATGAACGGATCGGTGAAGCGCTCCTCCTGGAAGTTGAGACCATAGCCGCGGATCTCGTCGGCGGTCATGCCAAGTGCGGGAGCGAACTGGCCGAGCAGACCGTGTACCGAGTTGATAGGTATCTCCCAAATGCGGAAGAAACCGAGTACGTGGTCGATGCGGTAGGCATCGAAGAACTTCGCCATGTTCTGGAAGCGACGCACCCACCACTGACAACCGTCTTTGAGCATCTCGTCCCAGTTGTAGGTCGGGAAGCCCCAGTTCTGACCGTTGACAGAGAAGTCATCGGGCGGCGCACCGGCCTGTCCGTTGAGGTTGAAGTAGCGTGGCTCCATCCACACGTCGCAGCCATAGCGGTTCACGCCGATAGGAATGTCGCCCTTGAGGATGACATGATGCTTGCGGGCGTAGGCGTGGGCCTCGTCGAGCTGAGTGTTGAGGATATACTGAACGAAATACCAGAACTCCACATTCTTATATAGCTTGCTGTGACCGTTGGAGAGCTCCTTGCGGTCGGCCTCGTTCCATGTGTTATGGTCGGGCCACTGCGAGAAGTCGGCGGTGCCATACTTGTCGCGCAACGTAGCATACTGGGCGTAAGGCACCAGCCACTGCTCGGTTTCGTGGAAGAACTCGTGGAATTTCTTGGAACTCATCATCTGCTTGCCTTCCTGAGCGAAGAGCAGATGGAGGTATTCGAGTTTGGCGTTGTTGACACGCTCGTAGTCGATCTGCTTCAAGGCGTTGAGCTCTTCGCGCAACTTCTCAAAGCGATTGCGCACCTTCTCGTCTTTCAGCTGTGGCAGTTGCGTGAGGTCGACATACATCGGATGCAATGCAAACACACTGATGCAACTATAGGGGTAGGAGTCGGTCCACGTGTGTGTGATGGTGGTGTCGTTGATCGGCAGGATCTGCAGCACGCGCTGTCCGGTCTTGTCGATATAGTCGATCATCTTCTTCAAGTCACCGAAGTCGCCCACGCCGAAGCTGGTCTTAGAGCGCAGGGAAAATACCGGTACAAGTGTACCGGCGACTTTGGTGTTGTAGATGGGCATATAAGCCTCGTCGAGATCATAGACCACGACCTCACCGTCTTTCAACTCCGGCAAGTCGATGGTGCGGTTGTTGCTGCACTCCCACAGTGGCGTGACGTCTTTCTTGCTGTCGAGAGCGGCGAACTTAAACTCCATCTCGCCCTCGGGGAAGTCGTCGGCATTGAGGTCCACGACCCACTCGTTGATGTTGTGCTCGGTCATCTCCACGGCTTTGGTAGAGTCCCAGGCGCCTAAGGCCTTGTTGCTGCCGATGATGGCAAGCCGCTCAGAGGAGCGCAGCTGGGGAGCACGCACGATCAGACGTACGGTCTTGCTGAATGATGAAGCGGGAAGCGTATGCAGCGTATGAGGGCAGAGGCAGTCCGTGAAAGCTGAGCTGTAGAGGTAAGAGTCCTCAGGGATGTCGGACCAATGGTCATACATCGTGTAGCTCTTGCCCTTGGAGGCATTGAGTTCCACTTTGTGATGTATGGTAGTCCACTCATGGCGGTGCTCACTGCCGATGACATCCACACTGTAATAGTATTCCAACACTTGGTTGGTATCGGGGATGGTCAGTTGGCATGTCCATCGTGCACCGTCGGTGGTGCCCAGATGGTATTGCGCAACGGCCCCATCCTTCACAATGTTCAAGACCAGCTCTTCTCCGAAGACGGTCTTGTAGTCTATGCTAAATATTAAGTTCATAGAGCTTTAGGTTTTTATTTTGTTTATCTATTTAGGTTCAAAATTACGAAAAAAGAGAGAAGTTACGGAGGTTGCTTTGCACAAATGAGGGAAAAGAATGCGCAAACGATTGCAATACCTTGCTTGTGTTTTGAAGCCGAGTGCTTGCTTCCGTTTTTCAACGTGTGAAGTCAGGAGCTGTGGGTTGTCGGGATTAACGTCAAATGCTGATGGAGTAGGGAGGAAAAGGGGCGCTATTTGTTGAAGAGCTGGATGCAGAGGCTGAGGCTTTGCCCGTCGGTTGACAGTGCATAACGGCTGTGCTCTCCTGTGATCTTGTCACCGAGCCAATAGCCTAAGAGCGTGCTGCCCACACCGATGGCTGCTCCTGCTGTGACATCTTGCCAGGCATGGCGGTTGCGTGCCACCCGATCGACGGCCACGCCTGTCGCCACGGCATAACCCGCCACGCTGATCCAGGGAGAGACATGACGATACTCCTTGTCGAGGATGACGGCTCCTGTAAAGGCCAATGCGGTATGACCGCTGGGAAAGGAACGGTTGTCGGTCCAGTCGGGTCGCCGCTCATGGATGCTGTGCTTAAGAGCCCAGGTGGTGCCGACGGAGAAGGCGTAAGACACGGCGGTGTTGACAGCCATTCGTTTCCAACTGCTCTCGCTCTCCACACCACACGCCTTGAGTGCATACGCTGCGGCGACGGGCACGAAACGCAGTGCGTCGTCGGGTCCGTCGCCGTGGTAGGCTCGCTGTGCCCAGGTGGGCACGGCGAGCAAGAGAGATAGGGCAAAGCCCAGGAGTCTATTCATCTTTGCTAAGTTATGATAGCGAGAGTATCAAAGGAAGCCTATCGTTAAGTTGTTCTCCTTCTGGGAGAAGTACAGGGGTGAGCTTTCTCCCCTCTCTTGGGAGGGGCGGGGGTGGGCTTTTATTTTTCCTTGATAGCGCTCACGCTCAGTGCGCCGAGGAAGAGGGCAACACCGGCCACAATCATCATGTGGCTCTGTACGCTGCCTACAAGAGCCAACAGCGTGCCACCGATGGCGGCAGCGACGATCTGCGGGATGCAGATAGTGCCGTTGAAGAGTCCCAGATAGGCGCCCATGTGGCCGTAGCCCTGCAGGGCATTGGTGACAAAGGTGAACGGCATGGCAAGCATGGCGGCCCAAGCACAACCGATGAGCAGGAATGGGATGAACAGCAGATACTGATCATGGATGAACGCACAGGAGGCGAAGCCGATGCCACCTAAGAGCAGACTCACGGCATAGGCAACCTTGCGGTTGGTGAACTTCGGCAGGATAGGGGCCCAGATGACGGAGCCGATGGCCTGTACGGCAAAGAGGATGCCTACCCAGTTGCCGGCAGCCTGGTAGCCCTCACTGGTCACGTCGGTGGTGTTCCAACAGTTGGCGGCTACGGTGCCGTTGGTGTATGTCCACATATACATAAATGCAAACCAGCAGAAGAATTGCACAAGGCCTACCTTCCAGAAGGTGGAGGGGGCGTTCTTCAACAATGTCAACCAGTTGCCACTGCCTTTCTCTTCTTCCTTGACGGCTTCCTTCACGCCGTTATATGCTTCGTATTCCTTTGGATTCCATTCCTTTACCTTAGCAACGGTGTATATGACGCAAAGGATGAGGATGGCAGCTCCGACATAGAAACTGTAGATGACCGAGTCGGGGACGACACCCTTGGGTGCGGTGTTGGCAATGCCTAAGAGTGCAAAGACAAACGGGAAGACATAGCCCACCAGCGAACCGGCGTTGCACAGAAAACTCTGAATAGAGTAGGCCGCAGCCTTCTGCTTCTCGTTGACCATGTCGCCAACGAGCATCTTAAACGGTTGCATGGCCATATTAATAGAGGTGTCGAGAAACATCAGTGCAATCAGGCCAAAGGTCATGGCTGTGGACACGGTCATGCCAAACGAACCGGAGTTAGGCAGCAGACACATCACCAGTACTGCAATGGCGGCGCCAATAAACAGATAGGGGATGCGGCGACCGAAGCGGCACCAAGTCTTGTCGGAACAAGTACCGACAATTGGTTGTACGATAATGCCCATCAACGGCGGCAGTATCCAGAAATAACTGAGATTATGCGGGTCTGCGCCTAATGTGGCAAAGATCCTGCTGATGTTTGCACTCTGCAGTGCATAGGCGATCTGTACGCCGAAGAACCCAAAGCTCAGGTTCCACAAGCCCCAGAAGGATAGATTTGGTTTTTCTTTCATATCGAGGTAATGTATAATGTATAATGTGTAATGTATAATGTGTAATGTATAATGTATAATGTGTAATGTAGAATGGACAATGTAGAAATGTAGAGCTGTCCACTTCCTGCTTATCTTGTAGTGCCGCGGATGATCAGCCTCGTGCGCACAACGCGCTTGATGACCTTGTTCATGGGTATCTCGCCTTCTACCTTGCTGATGAGAATGTCGGCAGCCTCTTCGCCAACGAGTACGCCACGCTGCTCCACGGTGGTGAGCATCGGATCGCAGGCCACGGCACGCTGGCCGTTGGTGAAGCCACAGATCGAGATGTCCTGCGGCACACGGAAGCCCATGCGCTTGGCGGTATACAGAATGCCAATGGCGGTGTCGTCGTTCACGGCAAAGAAGGCATCGGGCTTCTCATCCTGCGAGAGCAATTCAGGGGTGATGGCCTCGGCGTCGGCACGGTTGTCGCAGATGCGAAACATCTTCTTGTCGGGCTCCAGACCGTAGCGCAGCAGGGCATCGCGGTAACCGTTGTAGCGGTTCTTAGAGATCTCCAGTGTCATCGGCGACATGTAGCAGGCGATATGGCGGCAACCAGTCTCTATGAGATGGCTCACGGCGTTGAACGCTCCTTGATAGTCATCGACGACGACGCGGCTACAGTCCACACCGGTGCAGATGCGGTCATAGAACACCAGGGGGACGCCGTTGTTGATGAGCTTCTTGAAATGGTCGTAGTTCATCGTGTCCTTGGCCTGGCTGACGATGATGCCACAGACCTTGTTCTGATAAAACTTATCACAGAGGAGTGTCTCGCGGTCGTACTGCTCGGCACTTTGTCCTACCATGATGGTATATCCACGTGACATGGCTTTCTGCTCGATGCCGCTGAGGATGGAAGAAAAATAGAAGTGCTCGAACTGAGGTACGATGACACCGATGATTTTCACAGGCTTTGTGCGACTGTTGCGCAGGTTCTCTGCAATCACGTTGGGGATATAGTTGTGCTCGCGCGCGTATTGCTGGATACGCTCGCGCTGCTCATCGCTGATGCGGGGACTGTTTTTCATTGCCCTCGACACAGTAGCCACCGACACGCCAAGAGCTTTGGCGATGTCTTTCATGGTGATAGGTGCTGGTTGTTCCATGTCAAATTTAGGTTGTATGGCAGACTTGTCGCATAGGTTTTGCATGGCCGTGGCGGACGTGCAAACCGTCTGCGCCGTATATTTGCTCTGTATATAACGCTTTTACTTGCTTTTACGCACACTATATGTGCTTGCAGTGCAAAAGTAGCAAAAAAAGCAAGAGCCCTCCTATATGCGCCATGATTATTTAAGGATTATTTACGCAAACGATTGCGCAAGCGGCGCGCGGCTCGCAGGTCAGCGGCGGTCTGCGCTGGGTAGCGCAAGGGTTGGCGCTGGGTAGCACAAGGGGGGGCGCTGGTTAGCTCTGTTCTGTACGATGCTGCTGAGCAGCATCAAACTGAACCCAGCGCACCCTTGCCTTTCCTTTTCCTGCCTTCCCTTGCCTTCCCTTCCCTTTCTTTTCTTTTTTCTGCCTTTCCTTTCCTTCCCTTTCTTTCTCTTCTCTTTTTCCTCTCTTTCCCCTCTTTTCCTTTCTCTTTCCCTCTTTTCCTTTCTCTTTTCCTCTTTTTCCTTTCTTTTTTCTCTTTCCTCTCTAAATTTTTGCCCGCAATCCTTGTCGCCTATTTCTTTTTGCCTTATCTTTGCAAAAACCGAAGAAACAAAGATTGCCTATGGACGAAGAGACGCTGAAGAAAAAACTGAAGTACGCCGGACCGAAGATCGCCTCCATGAACCGGCGCTTGCAAAACCACGACTACCAGGGGCGTCAGATCTATCTGATCACAATGTGTGTGGAAAGACGGCGGCCACTCTTCGGTGAGGTGGTTGGCGACGTGCACCAACCCTTGGGTGCTCCCGATGCCCCGCGCCTGTTGCCCAGCGCCCTCGGCGAGACCATCATCCAGAACTGGCAAGGGATGCTGGCACGGGTACCGCAGATGAAAGGCATCGCCTTTCAACTCATGCCTGACCACTTCCATGGCATTCTCTTTGTCACAGAGCACCTCTCCTGCTCCTTGGGTAAGATGCTCAACGGCTTCAAGGTAGGCTGTAGACATGATTACCTTGCACTTTGCCCTGATGAGTACACCGCCGATAAACAACGTCAGCATCAGGATGAACACCGGAAGGATCGCCGTCATGGCATCCTTTATGAGATCAACTACAATGATAAGATACTTCTTAGGGAAGGACAACTCGATGCCTGGATACGCTACGTCATGGACAATCCTCGCCGGCTTCTTGTCAAGCGCGAGCACCCGGAGTTCTTCCGTGTCCAGCGATCGCTGACATGGAAGGGCATGACTTTCTCGGCTCTTGGCAACCGCTTCCTCCTCCGTAAACCCTTCCTCATCCAAATACAGTGTTCACGAAGTCTCACAGAAGAGCAGATAGAGGCGGAGAAGGCAAAGGCGCTGGCACTCTGTCGTCAAGGTGCTATCCTCGTCTCGCCATCGATTTCCCCGGGTGAGAAAGCCATCATGCGGGCGGCTTTCGACGCGGGCTTCCCGGAGATCATTCTCAAAGACAACGGCTTTGCTCCTTTGGCAAAGCCGTCGGGCAAGAGTTTCGATGCTTGCGCCCTCGGCCAGCTGCTGTTCCTTGGTCCCACCTATCACAGCAATGAGCACAAGTCCATCAGCCGCTCGGAGTGCCTTGGACTCAACGAGATAGCATGGCGGCTGTGCAAGTAGCCTGCCGTCCCCTGCTCTTTCTGGCCGCCCCGTTTGCTCCGTTCAGTAAGACGCTGCTGAGCAGCGTCCTGCTAAACCCAGCACAACCCGGAAGCCATCACACCCGGGGCGCAGCAGTGGCATGGCGGGCAGAAATCCGACGGCCATGAGCACACAAAAAGAGGGCAGCCCCAATAGGAGCTGCCCTCTATAGCAAAATATGATAAAGCGGTAAAAACCTTACTTCTTCGTCAGCGTGCAGTAAGCCTGACCGTCAGCCAAGGCATGGAGCACGATGTCGTAGGCAGCTGATTTTGGTGGCTAACAAAAGATCGTTTGCTGCGTAGGAAAAGATCATTCCCTACGCAGCAAACGATCTTTTTCTATAAGATTACAATGTTGATCATACGGCTTCGTCCCCCTCAAGAACATAACTTCACCCCCTCAAGAACATGACTTCACCCCCATGAGAGCATAGTTTCGTCCCTATAGGAAAATGACTTCATCCTTTCATGGTCATAGGCAGGATTTCATACAAAGGCACTATCTACTGAGCGGTATAGGCAGACTCAAAGTTCTCCACACCTATTTATATATAGTCCTACCCGTTTCCTCTCCTATAGAAAGCCATCTGCAAGAACACGCATTCTTCCCTGTAACAAAGAACGAACAACGGACTTTTCATGCAAACGGCAGTGCAACTGTTAATAGACACCAGTGGCTTTGATACACTATTGCAAACGTTTGCACGGATAAAACCATGTTTTTACCGGAAAAAATCGACAAATTTAAGTTAAAGAAAGTACTTTTGCACATGAAGATGTAGCCTAAGACTGCTCACGCAACCTATATATGTAATAAGGAGGAACCTAAACAGCAGCCACGTGACCACGGGATGGCCGAAGGCAGACATCAACGGATAGATAACTAAAAACAATGCAATAACATTAACTTAAATTTAAAGCAAATGAAGCAGGTAAAAATCAAATTGCCGCTAAGGACGCTCGCACTTGCAGGCGGTCTGTTCCTTTCCGCTACGGCCTTTGCGCAGTCTGGCACTGTCAAGGGTCAGGTCAAGGATGCTACCGGCGAACCCGTCATGGGTGCTACCATCACTGCCAATGGCAAGACGGTGGGCATCACCGACATGGACGGTAATTACAGCATCAACGTAGCTCCGGGTACCAAGCTCACATTCACTTACTTGGGTATGGCTCCGCAGACAGTCGCTGCCGGCGACAACATGGTCGTCACGCTCAAGGCCGACGAGAAGACGCTCAGCGACGTCGTCGTCATCGGTTATGGTGTGGCAAAGAAGACCGACCTCACCGGTTCTGTCACTGCCCTGACGCCTGATGGAAAGAACAAGGGTCTGGTCGTCAACGCGCAAGACATGATCCAGGGCAAGATTGCCGGTGTGAACGTCACCAATGCCGGTGGTACTCCAGGTGCTGGAGCTACCATCCGTATTCGTGGCGGTGCCTCGCTGAATGCCTCCAACGACCCGTTGATTGTCATCGATGGTGTGGCCATGGACAACAACGGCGTGAAAGGCTTGTCCAACCCACTGTCTATGGTTAACCCGCAGGACATCGAGAGCTTCTCCGTCCTGAAGGATGCTTCCGCTACCGCTATCTACGGTTCGCGTGGTTCCAACGGTGTCATCATCATTACTACGAAGAAAGGCCACGGCGGCACGAAGGTATCATATAATGGTAGTGCTACTGTCAGCATGAAGCGTAAGACGCTCGACATGATGACCGGCGACGACTACCGCCAGCTCATCGCTGACAAGTTCGGTACAGAGAGCGACGCTTATAAGACCCTCGGCAATGCCAACACCGACTGGCAGAAGGAAATCCTCCGTACGGCATTCAGCCATGACCACGCCGTGACCGTCAGCGGTACCATCGCCAAGGTGCTGCCCTATCGTGTCAGCGGTGGCTACACCGACGAGCAGGGTATCTTGAAGACCTCTGACTTCAAGCGTTTCACAGGCTCTCTGAACTTGAGCCCGACGTTGCTGCAGGATCACCTGAAGCTCAATGTCAACGTCAAGGGCATGTGGGCCAAGAGCCGCTACGCCAACACCGACGCCGTGTGGGCTGCTGTGTCGCAGGATCCCACACAGCCTGTGTATTTCGACAGCAGTGTTTCCGATGCTGCCAACTTTGGTGGCTACTGGGAGTGGACAAGCGATGGCTCTACGTTCAACAACCCCAAGTATCCTCATGGTGTCAACACGCAGGCCACGAAGAACCCGTTGGCCATGCTCGAGCTCAAGAACGACCGCGCCATCAGCCGCGACCTCTTGCTCAGCGGTGATGTAGACTATAAGGTGCATGGCTTCGAAGACCTCCACCTCCACGCTTCCGGCGGTGTCGACATCGCCTATGGTGACCAGAACACCACCATCGACCCGCGCAGCCCGGAGGCTTTCTACTATGGCAGCTACGGCTATGACCGCATCCTGAAGCGTAACTTCCAGGGAAGCGTCTATGCCATGTACACCCACGACTTCAACGATGCCGCCAAGAACCACTTCGACATCATGGGTGGCGCCGAGGAGTCGCATTTCTGGAGAAACCAGCATCAGCGCAAGCTGAGCTACACCGACGCCTGGGACGGTACTTGCAGTAAGGTCTACCAGGACAACGGCGTCGACTATGACGGCGACGGTGTCAAGGAGGCTTACCACTACAAGACGGAGAACTACCTCGTCTCCTACTTCGGTCGTGCCAACTGGAGCCTCATGGACCGCTACTTCCTGACCGCTACGTTCCGTGCCGACGGTTCTTCACGCTTCAAGGACCATTGGGGCTACTTCCCCTCTACCGCCTTTATGTGGAAAATCAAAGATGAGAACAAGTTTAAGGAGATGAAGTGGCTCACCGATCTGAAGCTGCGCCTCGGCTGGGGTCAGACCGGTCAGCAGGAAGGTATCGGCGACTACGGCTACATCACCAACTATACGATGAACTCCGGTGCCGGCTCGTACTACTATGTAGTGGGCAACGGCAACCTGGCCCGTCCTAACGCCTACAACACCGACCTGACCTGGGAGACCACGACTACCTATAACGTCGGTCTCGACTGGGCTGTGCTCGACCGTCGCCTGAGCGGTAGCTTCGACTGGTATTTCCGCAAGACCACCGACCTGCTCAACACCGTGTCTGTGCCGGCTGGTGCCAACTTCCGTAACCAGGTGACTTCCAACATCGGCGACATGACCAATACCGGCTTCGAGGCCGCCATCAAGTGGATTGTGCTCGACAAGAAGGATTGGAACTGGACGCTCGACTATAACTTCACCTACAACCACAACAAGATTACCAAGCTGATCAGCAACGATAGTGGTTACTATGTGCCTACGGGCGGCATCGGCTCGGGTACAGGTAATACGTGCCAGGCTCACGCCGTGGGCCACGCTGCCAGCAGCTTCTATGTCTACCAGCAGGCATACGACAAGGACGGCAAGCCGCTGGAGGGTGTCGTCGTAGACCGTAACGGTGACGGACAGATCACTCCGGCCGACCGCTACTTCTACCACAGCCCCAACGCGCCTGTCACCATGGGCTTGTCCTCACGACTGGAGTACAAGAACTGGGACCTCGGCTTCACGCTGCGCAGCAGCATCGGCAACTATGTATATAACGACATCGCTGCCCGTCAGGTCAACGTGGCCCAGAACGGACTCTTCGTACAGAACTCCTTCTTTGTCAACCGCCTCTATAGTGCCGTGGCCGACAACTTCAGCTCCAGCGAGGTCTACACGGTGCTCTCGGACCGCTTCGTCCAGAACGCTTCCTTCCTGAAGATGGACAATGTCACTCTGGGCTACTCCTTCGACGGACTCTTCAAGAGCGGCAGCTACCATGGCATTGGCGGACGTGTCTACGGCACGGTCAACAATGTGTTCACTGTAACCAATTATAAAGGTATTGACCCGGAGGTCTTCGGAGGCATCGACGGCAATGTCTACCCCCGTCCTATCTCCTTCATCCTGGGTCTGAGCCTGAATTTCTAAATCTATAAAGGAAACAGCAATGAAAAACTTCATTAAATATATCATTCCTTCAGCTGCTGCCGTGCTGTCGTTGGGTATGTCTTCCTGCGCCGGCGACCTCGACGTGACGCCTATCGACCCCAACCAGACCACGTCAGGCGAGAATCTGGGCGACAATCTGCTGAACAAGTGCTACGCCAACATGGCCGTGGCAGGACAGGGTGGTGCCAACGGCGACTGCGACATCGACGGTCTTGACGGTGGTACCACAGGTTTCGTGCGCCAGCTCTTCAACTCCCAGGAGCTCACCACCGACGAGGCCATCTGTGCATGGGGCGATGCCGGTATCTCCAACCTCAACTTCGGCACCTGCGATGCCTCACATCCTATGCTGGCTGGTCTGTACTACCGTCTCTATGCCGGTATCGACTACTGCAACCAGTACCTCACCGCTTTTGGCGGACAGGACGAGGAGAAGACCGCCGAGGCACGATTCCTGCGCGCATACTACTATTCCATCTTGCTGGACGGCTGGGGCAACGTGCCTTTCGCCACGACCATCTCTACGGAGAAACCACGCCAGATTCAGCGTGCCGACCTCTACAAGTGGGTCGTCAGCGAGCTGCGTGACGTGGAGGGCAAGCTCTCTGCTCCTACCTCGGCTCCCAAGGAGAAGGAGAGTGGCTATGGTCGCGCCAACAAGTATACCGACCAGCTGCTCCTCTCCCGTGTCTATCTGAACGCTAAGGTATATGCCGGCGTGGAGAAGTACGACTCGGCTGCCTATTATGCACAGGAGGTTATCACCAAGTCGCCCTACAAACTGCACACCACGGCCAAGACCAGCAACTGGACAGCTTATCAGGAGCTCTTTATGGGTGACAATGGCCAGAACGGTGCCACTGAGGAGTGCCTCCTCGCCCTGCCACAGGATGGCATCTCTACTACCTCTTGGGGTACTACGATGTTCCTCATGGCTGGCTCCATCGACAAGAGCATACACATCAAGGATGCCAACACCACCGGCATCAACCTTGTTATCACCCCATGGGCTGGTAACCGCATGAAGAAAGACCTCGTGGAGAAGTTCTTCCCCAATGACGATGCTCCTGCCGTAGGCGCCTACGCCATGCCGGCTGCCGCAAAAGACGACCGTGCCATCTTCGACGCTGAGGGACGCAATCTGGAGAACACTTCCACTACGCAGTTCACCGACGGATATGCCACTGGCAAGTTCAACAACTTCTACACGGATGGCTCCACCGGCCACGCCACCGACATGCCCGACTGCGACTTCTTCCTCTTCCGTATCGCTGAGGCTTACCTCAACTATGCCGAGGCCACGGCTCGTGCCAACCATGACTCTCCTACGCCACAGGGTGTAGAGTATCTCAACGCGCTCCGTGCACGCGCTCATGCTGCACAGAAGACCAGCTACACGCTCAACGACATCTGCGACGAGTGGGCTCGTGAGTTCTACTTCGAGGGCTACCGCCGTACCACGCTGATTCGTTTCAACCGCTTCGCAGGCAACGTGAACTACAACTGGGCTTGGAAGGGCGGTGTGCTCAACGGTACCAACATCGACAAGCACTACAACCTCTTCGCTATCCCTGAGCAGGACCGCAACGCCAACGACAACCTGAAGCAGAACCCGGGTTATTAATCTGTATATCATCGAGAGGAGCGCAAAGCTCCTCTCATGAAGTTAACCATTAAGAACAAAATGAAAATGAAACATTATCATATCATTGCAGGCATGATGGCGGGACTGGCCTTGTTGATGTCGGCTTGCGACAGCGACCTCGACCACAACCCGACGCTGCAGACTCCCTCCAAGTTCGTGCTCAACACTCCGGCTTCGACCAACAGCACGATAGACCTGGACAATTCGAAGACCATCAACCTCACGTGCAGCCAGCCGGACTATGGCTTCCCCGCCAACACGGTGTACACTGTAGAGGTGGCCACGAAATCTGACATGAGCGACGCTGTCACTCTCAGCCAGACCTTCAACTCGGCCACGCTCTCACTCGATGCCGCAGAACTGGCTTCCACGCTCACCACACAAGAGGTGAGCCAGGGAAAGAGCGAGGCTGACTTCCCCCTGACAATCCCTGTCTACTTCCGTGCTACGGCACAGGTGAAGTCAGCTTCCACCAACGAACTCTTGGAAAGCACGAAGATTCAGTCGAATGTCGTCGCTCTGAAGAGCGTGCGCCTGAAGTTCGCCTTGCCTCCTGTGACCTGTCCTGACAACCTCTATCTCGTCGGCAACTTCTGCGGCTGGGATTGGGATAAGAGCGTGACCATGGCCGAGGCTTATGGCTCTCGTGACAATGCCAACTCCACCGTTACATTCTGGCATTTGGTCTACATTGACGGTAGTGGTATCAAGTTCAATTCTTCTAAGGCCTGGGATGGAAGCGAAGTAGGATACAAGGGTATTACAGTCGACCCGGCTAGTGATAACGCAGGTACTATCAAGGCTTCTGACGACGGAAACATTAGCTCTTCCGCACCGGGCTGGTATCTGATGATTGTCAAGGCTACTGTCAATGGCCGTAACATCGACTACACTGTGACATTCAACAAGCCTAACGTCTACCTTATCGGTGTGGCTGTCGGTGGTTGGGATGAGGCTAATCCTGCCGGACTCTTCACTGTGCCTTCAACGGCAGACGGTGACTTCGTCTCTCCGTCTTTGCCAGCTCTTCCTGGCGATGACACGGGTTGTATCCGTATTTACTGTAAGGTGCCGGGCTATGACTGGTGGAAGTCTGAGTTCATCGTTGGCGGTAAGTTTGGCAAGACCATTACCTATCGTGGCAATGGTGGTGACCAGGAGCGTGTGGGCGCTGCTGCCGGCACAAAGGTCTATCTGAACTTCTCTACCGATACCGGTGATGTGAAAGAGTAAGGTCTCCGTCTTTAATCGAATCTTAACAAACGCTCTGACAGTGGGGGGTGTCCTCCTCCTGTCAGAGCAAAAAGAAGAAAAACAATAACTTATGAAAAAGCTTTCGTTATATATTACGCTTGCTCTCTCGGCCTTGTTTATGGGCTCTTGTAGCGGCGATGATTATGAAAACTGGGCGGATCCGCAGTCTAATCCACAGGAGGATGCCATCACGCTGCCCGGATACAAGGCTGAGGCCGTCAATCCTGTCAACTTGGCTGACGTGGAGGGTGACTCCGTTGCTATTTTCTCACTCAATCAGGCCACTCTGCCTGAGGGCTACAGTCTCACTAATGCTCGTGTGGAACTTACTCCCCAAGGCGTTGACGCTGCCACTACATCAACGGTAAGCACCAGTGTAGATGGCAAGGCTGCCAAAGCTGACCTGCAGGCTCTTATCGAGTCTGCCTATGGCAAGGCTCCTGTTGCACGCACCTTTGCGGGACACGTCTATACTAATGCCATCAAGAATGGTGAGGCTTGCCTCATCGATGCCGGTACTGTTAATGTTGTAGTCACACCGGTGGCTCCTAACATCGAGGCTGCTTATTATGTTCTTGGTGGTACAGCTGATTGGACAAAGGCTGGTGCACTCACACAGAAGTTCAACCATAGTGCCAACAACGTCTATGACGATCCTGTGTTCACTATTACCATCAAGGCAAAAGAAGGCGACGATACATGGTTCGCTATTGCTGGCGAGAAGGTTCTCGACGAGGTGAATGCCGGCAATTGGGATAATGTGCTCGGTACCTCCAAGGGTAATGGCAACAATGGTCTGGATGTCACTGAGAAGATGGATACGCGCGCTAATCTCAAGGCAGCAGACAAGACTTTGGGTGACTGCTCGTTCAAGGTTCCTGCTTCTGCAAATGCGAAGTACATCCGCATCGAGATTAACATGCTCGACTATACCTATAAGATTACTCCGCTGTCTTTCGAGCCTTTCATCTATGAGACTGGCAATAATACTTCATGGGGAGACGGCTTGGCACTCTACGGTCCTGCCAGCGATGGCAAGTATTATGGTGCGTTCTACCTGACTTCTGGCTTCAAGTTCCGCTCTAATCTTAAGGATTGGAATGGTAACTTGAACCTTGGTCTGGGCGCAGCTGTTGAGGATGCAACTTCTGGTGATCTTTCTAACAGTGGCAGTTCGTCTGACATTAAACCAATCAAGGATGGATTCTACAATGTCTATGTAGATGCAGCCAAACTCACTTATAAGTTGACTCCGTTCAGTAGCATTGACATCATTGGTGATGGCCAGCCTGGTGGTTGGGATAAAGGCACGGTGATGACTTATGACAGCAAGACACGTACTTGGTCGGCTGTTGTAGAGCTGACTGCTGGTAAGAGCATCAAGTTCCGTTCAGACCAGAGTTGGGACAATGTCAACCTCGGCGGTTCCTTCTCTGCTCTTATACAAGGAAGCAATGACAATATCCCTGTTACGAAGTCTGGCAAGTTTAAGGTTGTCCTTCACTTGGAGAACCAGGAAGCTAAGATTCCTTATGCAGAGTTGATTGCACAATAGTAAGTTTTTACCGCTTTATCATTATATCATGAAGGGGCAGTTCCGTTACGGGGCTGCCCTTTTTTCATGCGCTTCTTAGGGAGGATAAGGCCGGTACTATGTCTTTCTTTTTTAGAATAAACTGCGGTTTATGTTGCACGATTCAAAGATTATGCTTATCTTTGCCATATGGTAACACAAAAAGAGACAAAGGAAAAGGCGAAGACTCGACAAGAGAAGATAGGTGGCTATTTTCTTAATATGTCTCAACTCTCTTTTGCAGGAATGGTCATAGGGGAGATTACGCCTTTATTGAATGAAGATTCCGGCAGTAGTTATGTGGCTATTGCGGGAGGGTTGATTTGTACTGTAGTCTTTGCATTAATAGGAAATAAAATCTTAAAATAAACGCTATGAACGGACTATCATTGATTTTTCTTATAAGCTCTGTTATAGGTATCGGTATACTTATTTGGCTCAACACCAAGAGCGGCAAGAAATGGCTGGGCGGAGAGTAGGTAGCTACAGGACACAATAAGGGGCGGCATATATCCTTTGGGGTATATGCCGCCCCGTTTGTTCTTGTTAAAGATGGGAAGTCTCTCTATGCAAACGTTTACATGTTAAATCACTTCTTGACGTAAATCAATGCAATGCAAGTTGCGCAGATTATCGTAACTTTGCTATGTCTATTATTATATGAAGCAAGCATTACTATAAGATTTACGGTAAAAACAGATTTAATATGAAGAAGATTCTCTCTACTTTTGTGGCTCTTTTCTCTGCGGCCAACATGATGGCACAGGGATGGCCAGCAAACTATGGCGGTGTGATGCTGCAGAGCTTCTATTGGGGCAGCTACACCGAATCGTCGTGGAGCAGCCTTACCCAGCAGGCTGATACACTCTCAAAGTATTTCAATCTTATTTGGGCGCCACCTTCGGGATACCCGAACACCACGAGCAACAACATGGGTTACTACCCCATCTACTGGCTTGATCAAAAGAGTGCCTTCGGTACCGAGGCAGAGTTGCGCACGATGATCAAGACCTATAAGGAGAGGAAAACAGGCATCATCGCTGATGTGGTCATCAACCATAAGAATGGTCCGTCGAGCTGGTGTTCTTTTGCAAATGAGAGCGTGAAAGGCCAGAATACTGGCAAGACCTACTCGGTGACGTGGGACAACACCAACTACACACAGATCTGTAGTGACGACGAGGGTAACACCAATAAGTATTCTGAGGCATACGGCAAGGTAAAGGGCAACAAGGATACCGGTCTCAATGACGGCGGCTGTCGTGACCTCGACCACACCAATGCTACGACACAGAAGAACGTGGAGACCTACGAGGACTTCCTGCTCAACGAGATGGGCTACACGGGTTTCCGCTACGACTTCGTCAAAGGCTACGCTCCTTCCTATATTAAATTGTATAACACAGCCGCTAAGCCTACCTACTCCGTGGGCGAGTACTGGCAAGGCTCCGTGACCGATACCAAGAGTGGCGACCATCCCTTCGGTGGCGTGAAGGACTGGGTGGACGCTACCGGTAAGACGAGTGCTGCTTTCGACTTCCCGATGAAATACTTCATCCAGGATGCCTTTGGCAACAACAACTGGAGTAAGCTCGTCAACTATGCCAATGGAAAGACTACATTGATGGGCACCAGTGGCTACGCTCAGTATGCCGTGACCTTCATCGACAACCACGATACAGGCGATCCACACGACAATCCTTCTCCTCTTCGTGCTAACATCGCAGCTGCCAACGCTTATATCTTGGCTATGCCGGGCACACCATGTATATGGATCAGCCACTGGACAGCTTACAAGACGATCATCAAGAAATGTATTCTTGCCCGCAAACTCGCAGGAGTCACCAATACCAGCACCGTGGAGCAATCCGTTGGCTCATCAGCCGGATACTATGCTAAGGTGAAAGGTACTAAGGGTGAAGTGCTCATCGTGATTGGCTCTCCATCGGTTAGCACCACTGGCTTCCAGTTGGCTTGCGAGGGAGAGAACTTTAAGTACTATGTTTCCAATGGTCTTGACATCAGTGACATCAAGAGTATCAAGGACGAAGCTACTGGTTGGACTGTTCCTTCGTTCTGCAAGGTAAACAGCGGTGAGACTTGCGCATTCTTCGAGCAGCCAACAAGCAGCAACTGGGCAGGAACCATCAGCTGCTGGGCTTGGGATGATAAAGGTAATTACACGGGTGGCTCTTGGCCTGGCGTAGTCTGTACAAAAGTGGGCACTACCGATGCTGGCAATGCTGTATGGAAGTGGACATGGAATGGTAAATACACAAGCACAACGGCTACGACTCCTAGTCATATCATCTTCACCAATAAGAATACTGGTTCTATGCAGACCAGTGATATGATTTTCAAGAACGGTAACTACTATGGATATAATGTTGTTCTTGGCAACGTCATCGATGCCACTACCGGTATCAGCAGGATTACGACTACAATGAATACTGCTGATGCTCCTATGTATAACCTCGCCGGGCAGCGTGTGGATAGCAACTATAAAGGTATGGTGATACAGAATGGAAAGAAGGTAGTGAGAAAGTAAAAACCCTTCCCTAAAGCCCTTCCCTAACCCTCCCCAAGGGGAGGGAATGGCAATACCCGAAAGGGCGTATTGCGGTTTTGATGTAGGGGCGGCCACGGTGGGCCGCCCCTACGGCGTTACCCCCCCCCTACTGGTGTTGGGACTGGCGTTAGCCCTACAGTGTTAGGACGGGCACGGTTGCACAAACTTTAGTACAGCAGTACCAGGCCGGCAAAAGCGGCGTAGCCAATCATGCGGATGGGGTTGATCTTCAACCAATAGGTACCCACAAACGTAGCGACGAAGAGCACTACGCTGATGGAAAACTGCCAGGGATTCTCTGCCCAGGACGAGAAGTTCTCCTTATCGAGAAGCATCAGGGCTGCGGCAGCAAGCAGGCCGACGACTCCCGGGCGCAAGCCTAAGAAAATGTGTTGGACCACCGGTGTCTTCATGTATTTCATGAACATTCTGGCGATGACGATCATCATGATGAATGATGGCAGTACGAGCGCAAAGGTGGCAACGGCCGAACCGAGTGTCGACATGATCATGCCGTAGCCCGCGTTGTTCACGGCTGTGTAGCCACAGTAGGTGGCGGAGTTGATGCCCACAGGTCCCGGCGTCATCTGCGAGATGGCGACGATATTTGTGAACTCCGCTGTCGACAGCCAGCCATGTACGTGTACGGTCTCGTTCTGGATGAGCGAGAGCATGCCATAGCCGCCACCGAAGCCGAAGAGGCCGATGAGGAAAAACGTATAGAAGAGTTGCAGAAAGATCATAGGTTATTCGTTGATGAGATATTTACCATAGACATATCCGCCCAGTCCTGTGGCAATGATGATCCAGATGGGGTTGACATGCAGTCCCCAGATGAGCAGTGCCGAGGCAATGGGAATCCAGCAGTTGGACAGGGTGATATGGGCGCTCTTGGCCAGTGTGAATGTCGGTGCGGCAATGAGCGCCACTACGGCGGGACGTATGCCGCGGAACATCGCCTCTACCCAGTGCCACTCCATGATGTGATGGAGAAACATGGCGATGGCGAGGATGATGAGAAAGGAGGGTAGGGCAGAGCCCAACGTGGTGCACAGCGCCCCCTTCTTGCCCTTGAGCTTATAGCCGACAAAGGTGGCCAGGTTGATGGCGAACACACCGGGACAGCTCTGTGCCACGGCGACGTAGTCGATAAACTCCTCCTTCTTGATCCAATGATATTTGTCCACGACATCAGCCTCAATGATGGGCAGCATGGCGTAGCCGCCTCCCAAGGTGAAGGCTCCGATCTTGAAGAATGTGGTAAAGAGCAGAGAATATGAACTCATCTGATAATGGATACTTACTTTTGTGTAAACGCTCCGCTTGGCGGAATAGAGAATATTACCGAATATATATTTGATATTCGTTGATATTCTTAATGCCTTCGATGATGGCACGTTTAAAGCTATAAAAGTCCCCGTCACACGTTTCTTTCGGAGCGTGTGAGGGGGACGATCTGTTATTGCTTACTTCTTGCAGTTCTCAATCCACTTGCGTGCATTGACGAAAGCTTCGATCCACGGCGTGACATCGTCGTTGCGATGCTTAGCCGGATACCATGCGTTTTGCCAAGGGAAGATGGCGCGCTCGGGGTGCGGCATCATGGCCAGATGGCGGCCGTCGGCCGAGCAGATACCAGCCACGTTGTAGTCCGATCCGTTGGGGTTGCCGGGATACTCAGCGTAGTTGTACTTTGCTACGACGTTGTAGTGGTCCTCAGGTTCGGGCAGATAGAAACGTCCCTCGCCGTGAGCAACCCAGATGCCGAGCTTGTCGCCACTCAGACTGCCGAGCATCACGCTGTTGTTCTGTGGAATGTTCAGTCCGAGGAACTGGCTTTCGAACTTCTGGCTGACGTTGTGCGTCAGGTGTGCGCGGTGCTTATGCTCCGGGTTGATGAGGTTGAGTTCCACCATCAGCTGGCATCCGTTGCAGATGCCGAGGCTCAGCGTGTCCTTGCGTGCATAGAACTTATCGAGAGCTTCCTTAGCCTTCGGGTTGTAGAGGAAGGCACCAGCCCAGCCCTTAGCCGAGCCGAGCACGTCGCTGTTGGAGAATCCACCGCAGAACACGATCATGTTTACCTCTTCGAGCGTCTCGCGGCCACTGATGAGGTCGGTCATCATCACGTCCTTCACGTCGAAGCCTGCCAGCCACAGCGTGTAGGCCATCTCGCGCTCACCGTTGGTGCCTTTCTCACGGATGATGGCAGCCTTAGGACGTGCAGCCTGCTGAGCGTTGTCTTTCCAACGGTCGGGGTTGAGGCCGAGCGACTCAAAGGTACCCTTGAAGTCTTTGCCGAACTTCATCTCCAGCGGTTGCTTCTTATAGTTGAGATAGCGCTTGCGTGCCATGCCATTCATGCTCTGGTCGCGGTCGAGGAGATAAGAGGTACGATACCACACGTCGCGCAGGGCATCGATGTCAAACTCGTGCTTGTAGTCGCCCTTGACCACGACGATCTTGCGCTCGTGTGGCGTAGGATAAGCGATCTTGGCGTAGCCGATGCCGTTGTCTTCGAGATACTCGCGCAGCTCCTTCTTGTGCTGGTCAGAAACCTGAATGACCACACCGGGGTTCTCGGCGAAGAGCATCTTCACGATGTCGTCGCTCTCAGGCTCCACGTCGTGGAGGTTGACATGCAAGCCACCCTCAGTGTTGGCAAAGGTCATCTCCAGCAGCGTGGTGATGAGACCACCGGCACTCACGTCGTGACCTGCCATGATCCATCCCTTACCGATGAGCTCCTGCACGGCATTGAAGCAGTCGGCGAAGTATTCGCTGTTCTTCACCGTAGGCACGTCGCTGCCGATGCGGCCGAGGCTCTGCGCGAAGGCTGAGCCGCCCAGTCGCTGCTCGTCGAAGCTGAAGTCGATATAATATAAAGAGGAGTTCTTGTCATTGACCATCACGGGGCTGACGACCTTCTTCACGTCGCTGACCTCGGCACCACTGGTGACAATGACAGTTCCCGGTGCGATGATCTTTCGTCCGTCGGGATATTGCTGGCTCAGCGACAGCGAGTCTTTTCCTGTCGGTACGTTGAGGCCGAGCTCACAGCAGAAGTCGCTCAGAGCCTGCACACCGGCATAGAGGCGGGCGTCCTCACCTTTCTGGCTACGGCACGGCCACATCCAGTTGGCGCTGAGGTTGATGTTCTGTACAGGATAAGGATGGTCGTGGTCAGTGGCAATCGGTGCCCAGATGATGTTGGTCAAGCTCTCTGCCACGCTGAGCACACTGCCTGCGGCTGCGTCAGCCATACCGGCCTGAGGAGCATGACCCAGTGCTGTGGCGATGCCTTGCTTGCCACGGTAGTCGAGTGCCACCACGCCACAGTCTGACAATGGCAACTGTATCTGGCCCTGCGTCTGCTGGCGGGCTACCTTACCCGTCACCGAGCGGTCAACCTTGTTGGTCAGCCAGTCCTTGCAGGCCACAGCTTCGAGCTGCAACACACGGTTGAGGTATTCGTCGATATGGTCGGCCGAGTAGGTCACGTCCTCGTAGTGGTGCTCGACGGTTTCGTCGACCATCACGGTCTTGGGCGAGTGGCCGAACATCTGTGCCACGTCGAGGTCGAAAGGCTTCACGCCGTCGCCCTGCACAAAGCTGAAGTGGGCGTCACCCGTAGTCTTACCGACGACATACAGCGGGGCACGCTCGCGCTCGGCAATCTTCTCGACGTGCTCCAGGTGCTTCTCGTCGATGAGCAGTCCCATGCGCTCCTGACTCTCGTTGGCGATGATCTCTTTTGCAGAGAGCGTCTTGTCGCCGATGGGCAGCTTGGTCATGTCGATCTCGCCACCGCAGTCCTCGACAAGCTCAGAGAGGCAGTTGAGGTGACCGGCAGAGCCGTGATCGTGGATGGAGACCACTGGGTTGACGTCTTCCTCGACGAGGGCACGTACGAGGTTATAGGCACGCTTCTGCATCTCAGGGTTGGCGCGCTGCACAGCGTTGAGCTCAATGCCGTTGCTGTATCGGCCGGTATCTACTGACGAAACGCTACCGCCACCGAGTCCGATGCGATAGTTGTCACCACCGACGACGACGATGTCGTTGCCTGTCTGTGGTTCCTTCTTCAGACAGTCGCGCTTCTTGCCGTAGCCGACGCCACCGGCGAGCATGATCACCTTGTCGTAGCCATAGACCTCACCGGCCTGCTCGCCTTCGACGGGCTTGCCGTCGGCCGTTGTGGCCGTGTCGCCTGTGGTGCTTTGATATTCAAAGGTCAGCAGAGAACCGGTGATCAGCGGCTGACCGAACTTATTACCGAAGTCCGAGGCACCGTTGGATGCCTTGATAAGGATCTGCTCCGGAGTCTGATAGAGCCAGGGACGTGGTGCAATCTTGTCCTCCCAGTCGCGTCCGGCTGTGTCGTTGTCGGTCTTCAAGCGTGGGTAGCTGGTCATGTAGACAGCCGTACCGGCGATAGGCCATGAGCCAACGCCACCGCCCATACGGTCGCGGATCTCACCGCCCGTACCCGTAGCGGCACCGTTGAACGGCTCCACCGTGGTGGGGAAGTTATGCGTCTCGGCTTTCAGCGAGATGACGCTTTCGATAGGCTTCACGCGGAACCAGTCGCTTGTGCTCTGGTCTTCCGGTGCGAACTGCTCGATCTCAGGACCCTGGGCAAAGGCCACGTTGTCCTTATAGGCCGAGAGAATCTTGCCCGGATTTTCTTTGGTGGTCTTCTTGATGAGTGCGAAGAGGCTTGAGGGGCGCTCCTCACCGTCGATGACAAACGAGCCGCCGAAGATCTTGTGACGGCAGTGCTCAGAGTTGATCTGTGCGAAGCCGAAGATCTCGGAGTCAGTCAGCGGCCGTCCGTTTTGCTTTTCTATCTTATGGAGATATTCGATTTCCTCAGGACTCAGCGCGAGGCCCTCCTCCTCGTTGTACTTCTCGATGTCGTCGACGTGCTTGATGGGCTCAGGCTCGTGGTTGACGGTGAAGATGGTCTGGTCCAGACCTTTGTACATACGCTGGAGCATGGGATCGTGCTCGGCGTCCTCGCTTTTGACGGGGAAGTACTCCTCAATACGCGAAATGCCGGTGAGACTCATGTTTTGCGTGATCTCAACGGCATTTGTGCTCCATGGTGTAATCATTTCGCGGCGTGGTCCGACGAAGAAGCCGTCCAGCTTCTCGTCGCTGAGCATCTCGGCGTCGCCGTAGAGCCAGCACAGTTCCTGCTTCTCTTGCTCACTGGGCTGGTGGTCCATCTCAGTGGCAATGACAGTCTCCTTCGGAGTCTTAAAGAAAAGAATCATAGTCTCTCTAAAGTTTTATATGAAAGATGTTGTAATATTACAAGTGCAAAGGTACAAGAAATTATCGATAAATCACTCTTGTCGGCAATGTTTTTATAAGAGATAGTAGGTAAAATAAAACTTGTAGGAATGGGTGCCTGTCATCGTGTGGATGTCAGAGAGTCATCCGGTGGGTTGCGAAGCACGGTCAGATATACTAAAATAGCGTTGTTTGTAGATAGTCAAACATTTGTTTGACCAAAAGTGAAACGTTCGTTAGCCGATTGGGGATCAGTTGCAATTATCCGTGTTTGTTTCACCATGTCAATGCGCATAATATGCTCGTGTGACCTTTCGGGTCACCTCAGCAGTAGATATAGGCCGAACCTTACCCCCGGTCTGCGCTCCTGTCGTCGCTTGACCGGGGATACCCATGCTTCAGCCCCGTTGGGGCTGTAAATAGCGCATGGAAAGCACCCACTAACCCTATGAGGAGGATATTCTTCCGCAGTAAGTAGGTCAGTGCCCCAAAGGGGCACACGCATGGGTAACCCCGTACAAGCGAGGAACGAGCGCAGTACGGGGGTATCATATGCATCCCTTTGGCAAGGGGGTGACCCGAGGGGTCACACGAGCAAAGTTTGCGCAGTACTCCAGCAGCTCCTTATCCACGGACATCTGCGCCTGAGCCCCGATTGGCTGACGTTTGTTTTACCAAACGTTAAACGAACGTTTGACTATCTTGACGATGGCATTTTTTCAACTTGATGGTGGTTTGTTCATAGATGGCTCCTTTCTCATCTCTCCTATATAAATATGATGTATAAAGCTAAATAAAGTGTGGTTTTCTTTGTGAATAGCGGATTATTTACTATCTTTGCAAGTGTAAATGATTTAAATAAAAGCGGGAACATGCAGGTGTGGCGTGTTTATGCTGCTTAAAAATAAACTATAGTGCAATGAGAATAGCAAAATACGACTATGAGGCGATGCCGCGGGAAACGCGCAACCTCTATCTGCTGATGATGGACAAGACGGCAGGCGGTCAGACCGCCTTTGCCCAGGAGATTGGCGTGCGCCAGCAGACGCTCACGCGGCTTTTCCGTCCCGACCCACGCAACGGGCGCTACCCTGCCATCAGTCCGGATATCAAAGAGAAGGTCTGCCGGCACTATGGCTTGGACCAGTCTTTCTTCCTTGCCGACACAGAGGGCAGTCTGCGCAACACCGATCAGACACGGCCGCGTATCGACCAGACGGCATCGGCGGGCAAGCTCACCGAGGAGATCGATGTCTCCTACGAGCGCTATCCGGTCATCAAGCAACTGCCTGACTACGACTTCACCATCCTGGTGAAAGGCGACAGCATGGAACCGGAGATCAAAAGCGGTGACGAACTCGCCTGCCGTGTGGTGACCGATGCGAGTTTCATCCAGTGGGGCAAGGTGCATGTGCTGGATACGGACCAGGGCATCGTGGTGAAGCGCATCTACGACGACAAGGATGGACTCAAGTGCGTGTCGGACAATCCCAAGTACCTGCCTTTCACGGTGCCCAAGGACCAGTTGCGCAGCGTGTGCCTGGTAGTGGGGCTCGTGAGGTTCTGAAGCAAAAGAACAGCAAGGATTGCATGTGTTTGCAGTGCGAAACAAAAAAAATCGCTGGAATGCCGCGGCATTCCAGCGATTGCTGTTGTGTAGAAGTAGTCTGTCAGAAGGCGAGGTGACTACGGTCAGACTGCTATGGCTCGCCAAGATAGTAGAAGATCCATTTGACTTGCGCCGGTGTGAACGTGCGTTGATGGCCGGTGTAGCCAAGGTCTTGCAGTCGTCTCAACAGGTCGGGACAGTGCTCTGTCCATTGCCGCAACTTTCTCCAGGCGGCTCCCGGGGTGTCCTGTGGGCAATACATCATGGCGAGTTCCGTACGACCGTATGCCCGAGCCTTCATTTCTGTTTCTGTTTTTGTTTGTTCAATCATCTTTTTTGTGTTTACTAGTATTAAGGGTTGTTGTTGATAACTCTCTTCGTTCATATATTCTCCATTTTGAATGTCTTATGATTAGTCAATGCGTAAGTCTGTAGAGAAAGGTGATGCAAAGATATAAAAAGATTGTGAATGCAACAAATTAAAAGCAATAAAAATATCATTTACAAGCGAAATTCTACTTTTACGTGTTTGTTTACAATGGATAGACGTAAGTACTACGTTCTTATGACACAAAAAAGCCGTGCCCGGCAGTCTCTGCTGGGCACGGCTACAACGATTACACAATTGTCAAATAAATATGGAAAGGCCCTTTTGGGCTTGAGAGAGTCTGTTAGTTCTCAATGAACTTCTTGGCAGCACGCAACTGGTGGCGCATGATGTTGAGAAACTCATCCGTCTCCTGCAGAATGTTGAGATATACGAGAGACACCTGAAGCATTTGTGTGCCGGTAGACTGCTGGATATGGTCGATAAGACCCTTGCGAAGTGTTGACAACTCGTCGCGGCAGAGATCAGCCTCTGAGAGGATGTCGCGGTAGTCGTCGTACTTACCATTGGAGATCATCTCCTGCGTCATGTGCATGAGGTCGTTGACCTTTTGGCGAACGGGCTGGAACTCATGGATATATTCCTCGGGTATCGGATTGAAGTTGTTGTCGACATGCTCGCGTACCGGTTCCAGCATACGGCGCAGGCAGTAGATGAACTGTTGGTCGGAGTTGGCGCCGAGGTGGAACCAAGTATTGCGCTCGATAGCAATGTCCTGTGGTGATTTCTTCAGTCCGAGCATTTCCTGACGGCGGTATTTCTTCAGGTTGTCCTGCTCCTTATGGAGTGACTTGCGGCACCGGCCGAGCTCACGTGCGTTTTGTCCGGTGAAGCCGTCCATGATCTTGTTGAACATGTCAAGCGCATAGTGATTCATATTGCATTGCGTGCTGCTCACACGCTTCTGCAGCATATCCCAGACGAGCTCGGGATCACGGGTGCGCATCATCAAGCGGAAACTGTCCTCGTCCTTGGCCTCCTGTTCTTTCTTCTTCTTGTATTGTTGGTTGCTGTGCCAAAGCAGATAGATGACGAGTACCATGAAGCCCACTTGCAGTACGATACCGCCATACCACATCGTCAGAGCCACCAGTGAGCAGGTGATGAAGGCCACACCGGCAGTGATGAACCAGCCACCAATGACGCTTAGCACGCCGGTGACACGGAATACGGCACTCTCACGGCTCCAGGCACGGTCGGCAAGACTGGAACCCATTGCTACCATGAACGTCACATAGGTGGTAGACAATGGCAACTTATGATTCGTTCCGAAGGTGATCAGCATGGAGGCAATCACCAAGTTCACGGCGGCACGCACCACGTCGAAGGCGGCTTTGTCATCGACAAGCTCCACCTCGTTGGCGTTGAAACGGCTGTTGATCCAATTGCGCAGGGAAGCGGGGAAGATATGTGCCACGCTCTCCACGCCCCACTGGCAGAAACGGACGATGGCACGAGCTGCCTTGGACGAACCGAACATCTCGTCGCCCTCGTCCTGACGGGCCAGGTCCACGGAGGTCTTGATCACATTCTGGGCTTTCTTGGAAGTACCCATTGCCACGATCATGATGATGCCGGCAGCCATCAGATAGAAAGGAGGAGTCTTGGCACTCTCCATCAACGATTTCATCATGAACGTGTCTACACCGGCACCATGGGCGTTGGCGGCATAGTCCTGATAGGAAGCCAAACCGGCCAAGGGCACACCGATGAAGTTCACAAGGTCGTTACCGGCAAAGGCCATGGCAAGACCGAAGGTGCCCATGAGCACGACAAACTTGAAGATGTCAACGCGGCACAGATGCAGGACTTCCATGACGATGGTAGAGCCAATGAATGTATAGATCAGCAGCAGGTTGATGTTGCTGTTGATATAGTCGCGCACGCTCTCGCTGACGTAGGGACTGTTGCCGACACCTTTCATAAAGATGAAGTAGGCCAGCACGGTGAACGAGATGCCACCGAAAATGGCGATGGCGTAGCGGCTGTGCTTCTTGTAGTTGAATGTGAAGACCACACGGCTGATCCACATCACAATCATGCCGACGACAAACGAGATCGCCACGCTCACGAAGATGGCGATGATCACGCTCAAAGCTTTGTCTGAGTTGAGCAACATGCCATAGTCGAGACTTGGGTCGCCCATGATCTTCAATGTGGAGATCATAAACGCACCACCGAGGAGCTCGAAGACCAGTGACACGGTGGTCGACGTGGGCATGCCCAGTGAGTTGAACACGTCGAGGATGATGACATCCGTGACCATGACAGCCAGGAACACGGTCATCACCTCATGAAAGGAGTACCTTGCCGGCATCATGATGCCGTGGCGCGCAATGTCCATCATTCCTGATGACAGCACAGCTCCCAGCACTACAGCCACGGAAGCGATGATCAGCACCGTGCGGAAAGTGGCTACACGGGCGCCCACGGCCGATTGCAGGAAGTTCACCGCATCGTTGCTCACACCGACGAACAGGTCGAAGACGGCCAGGCAGAGCAGGAAGATGACGATACACAAATAAATTGTTTCCATAAATGATAAATTATATTCTTTTTGTGCGCAAAGTTACAATGTGTATGTTACAAGCGGTTTAAACACATATTACAATGCTGTTCATATGTGTTACAATCGTGTTACAGGCGGTGCATGACAGCTCTTTATCGCCTGATACTTTGCTTAGGTTGAGTTTGGGAAGGTATGGGACGCAGACGAATCAAAAAAAGAAGAGAGACGCAATAATTTGTGAATGCGGAATGTTGGATTATGAATTATTTCTTGTAACTTTGCGCTTGAATCCGCAATGAATTGAGAGGGAAGAAAAGTTGATTTTATCGAATGGCGAATATTATGGAAGACAATGACATATTCTTAAAGAGTGTGGAGATGATGACGCGTGTCTCTGACGACGAGCGCCGGATGGCCCCGCAGGGCGATGCTCCGTTGCCATCGGTCGAAGCACTGCGCGAGATGGTGGAACTGGTGAAGATGGTCGTCTTCCCCGGCTTCTTCGACAAGCGGCAGATCGACAGCGACATCCGTTCCTACCATATCGGCGTGAATATGGAGAGGCTCAATAGTCTCATGCGCAAGCAACTGACCTTGGCTCTTTGTGCCGATGGCAGCGATGAGCACAGTGCTGAGACGGAGGCGGCAGAGAAGTCCTTGCAGCTGATCGGCCAGCTGCCACTCATCAAGCATCTGCTCTACACCGACGTCGAGGCTATCTTCGACGACGACCCGGCAGCGTCCTCGCACAGTGAGGTCATCTTTTCCTACCCTGTCATTCAGGCCATGGTTCACTACCGCTTTGCTCATGTGCTCCATGAAATGGGCATTCCTGTCATTCCGCGCATCATCACCGAACAGGCACATGCCAACACAGGCATCGACATCCACCCGGGCGCAAAGATCGGAGAGTACTTCTCCATCGACCACGGTACGGGTGTGGTTATCGGCGAGACGTGTGTCATTGGCAACCATGTGCACCTCTTTCAGGGCGTCACGCTGGGGGCTGCTCACACGGAAAATCCTTATTACACGCTCCATCAGCAGCCCAATGAGGAGACGCGACGCGACCGGTCTCGGCTTGTGCCCCGCCATCCTGTGCTTGAAGATCATGTCACGGTCTACTCCAATTCTACTTTGTTGGGACGTATCACCATCGGCCATGATACGGTCATCGGCGGTAACGTATGGCTCACACACAGTGTACCGGCCAACTCAACTATCATGCAGAGCAAGGCTATGGACGTGAGCTTCACCGGTGGACTGGGAATATAAATCAAGCAAGATGCTGAAACATTCATGATATAGAATCATTAATACTGTCTCGTGTATGAAGAAGAAGAGTGTTATCAATGAGTTGCGTGACTACCTGATGATCACGATAGCTATGGTTTCCTATTGTATCGGGTGGAACGTGTTTCTGTTGCCCAACAACATCACCACGGGCGGCGTGCCGGGTATCTCCTCTGTTGTATACTGGGGAACGGGCATCCCTGTGCAGGTGACCTATTTTGTTATCAACGCTTTCCTGCTTGTTGCTGCCCTGAGAATCCTGGGATGGAAGTTCTGTGTGAAGACGATCTACGCTGTGGTGGTGCTGACTTCACTGACCGCCTTGGCGCGCCATAATCTTGCCGACACGCATCTGCTGTCCGACCAGCCGTTCATGGCAAGCATCATCGGCGCCATCTTCTGCGGCAGCGGCGTGGGACTGGGACTGGCCAACAACGGTTCTACGGGTGGTACGGATATCGTGGCGGCAATCGTCAACAAGTATCGCGACATCTCCTTGGGACGTGTCATCATGCTCTGTGATATTGTCATCATCACTTCTTCTTACCTTGTACTGCACAACTGGGAACAGGTCATCTACGGCTATGTGGTGCTGATGGTCACAGCGTTCTGCATCGACCAGGTCGTCAACTCCATGCGCCGCAGTGTGCAGTTCTTTATCATCTCGGACAAATATCGCGAGATTGCCTCGCGCATCGCGGTCTATCCTCATCGTGGCGCTACGGTCATTGAGGCACATGGCTTCTACACGGGTCATCCAGTGAAGATGCTCTTCATCATGGCCAAGCGTCGTGAGAGCAATACGATCTTCCAGATCATCAACGACATCGATCCCCGTGCTTTCGTCACTCAGACCAATGTCATCGGTGTCTATGGTGAGGGCTTCGACAAGTTCAAGGTGCATAAGATGACCAAGAACGGTTACGAGATCATCAACCGCGAGAGAGCTGAGATAGAAAAACTCGAAGGACAAAACTAAAGATACTCATTGAGATAAATAGCAAGGGGGCTATGCCGTATGGCATAGCCCCCATTACGTATTATATATTAGGTGTAATCCATCAGTGTGTTCCGTTCTTTAGGGTTAGAAAATGACTTAGCTGTAAAGGTGATATTGTGCCAGAATAGGATAAGAATTATTAGTTTTGGCATTTTTTGTCTGAGATGTTTGGCCGAATCGGGCCTTTTATGTATATTTGTGGCAAAATATATAGGTTATGGCACAGGTAATAATAGGAAGGAAGAAAGAAAAGCAGCTGCTGGAGGACATCTATCACTCAGGGGCACCCGAGTTTGTTGTCGTCCATGGCCGTCGGCGAGTTGGCAAGACATTCCTCGTCAGAGAGCTGTTCTCCGATCGAATGACTTTTTACCATACAGGACTTTCACCGGCAGAAAGAGAGAATGAGGCCAAGACAATTCTTCAGCGCCAATTAGAAGTGTTCTTTGCCTCATTGGTTGCTTATGGCTATCAGGGACCGATGCCGTCTAACTGGATAGAGGCTTTCAATAGACTCAGAGCGTTGTTAGTGCAGAAAGGAGGAGAAAGGCAGGTGGTCTTTCTCGATGAACTGCCATGGATGGATACTGCCAGATCTGGGTTTATGTCTGCCTTTGAGCATTTTTGGAATGGTTGGGGAGCTGGGCAGAGCAATCTCATGCTTATAGTATGTGGATCTTCTACATCATGGATCAATGATCATATCATTAATAACCATGGCGGACTCTACAATCGCATCACTTCCGAAATAGAACTGCTGCCTTTCACGCTAAAAGAGAGTGAGGAATTCTACAATAGCCGTGGCATGATGATAGACCGGTATGATATGTTACAGGCTTATATGATATTCGGCGGCATACCTTATTATATGTCTTTGCTGCGAAAGGGACAGAGTTTGGCTCAGAACATTGATGAACTATGTTTCTCAAGAAGAGGACAGTTAAGCGATGAGTTTGACAGACTCTTCAATTCTCTTTTTGTTAACCCAGAAGACAACAAGGCACTCATCAGATTACTGTTCCGCCGAAAATCGGGGATGATGAGGTCTGAGATTGCCAGTGCTACAGGAGGCAGCAATGGACGGCTGACAACTTTGTTAAAGGGCCTTGTCGCTGGCAACTTTATATCTACCTACAGGAACTATGGTGCCAGTAAGCGGGAAACCTATTATAAGTTGACGGATGCTTTCTGCCTATTCTATCTCAGCTTCATGGACGGTGGAAAAACTACTGATGAGCATTTCTGGAGTAATAATCTGCTGACTGGATCTCTCAACGCATGGCGTGGACTGGCTTTTGAAAATCTGTGTTTCGCTCATATCGCTCAGATTAAGACCGCATTGGGCATAGCGGGAGTCCATACCGAAACGATGCCGTGGAAAAGTAAGGCTAAAGAGGATGGGGCACAAATAGACATGGTCATTGACAGGGATGATCGGGTTATCAACGTCTGCGAAATGAAATTTTCTACCGACGACTATGTCATCACACGTAGCTATGATCGTGAGCTGCGTCATAAGCTGACACTGTTTGCGGAAGAGACGAAGACTCGGAAGAGTCTGCACCTTACACTTGTCACTACTTATGGCCTCAAACGAAATGAGTATTTCGGTAGGGTACAGCGAGTAGTCACTATGGACGATCTTTTCTGTTAATCATATATGATAATGGGGGGCTATGCCACGCGGCATAGCCCCCCCTTCTATATATAGGTGTCATCTTTATTTGTTGTTGCTCTCTTCAGGAGCCTTGTCGATGAGATCCATGAACTGGTCGAGCTTCGGTGTGATGATGATCTGAGTGCGGCGGTTGCGCTGCTTGCCGAGTTCTGTGTCGTTGCTGGCTACAGGATTGAACTCACCACGTCCGCCGGCGGTCAGTCGCTTAGGTGCCACGCCGAAGTGGTCGATGAGATACTGAACTACGCTGGAGGCACGCAGAGCACTGAGATCCCAGTTGTTGCGGATGTTCTTCATGGATGGTGCGGCTGTGTTGACAGGCACGTTGTCGGTGTTGCCCTCGATGAGCACGTCATAGTCCTTGTAGTCCATGATGATCTTTGCGATCTTGCTCAGTGTCTCCTGAGCGCGGTCGTTGATCTCGTAGCTGCCACTCTTGTAGAGCATGTTGTCGGCCAGACTGATATAAACAACACCCTTGAGCACTTGCACGTCGACCTCTTTCATCTCCTCCTTGCTCAGTGAGCGGGTGAGGTTGTTGGTGAGCACCATATTGAGCGAGTCGCTCTTGCTCTTGACCTCCACGAGATGGCGGATATACTGGTTCGACTCGTTGATCTGGTCAACGAGCTTTGAGATGTTGATGTTGTTGGCGTTGGCATTGTTGAGACTCTTGTCGAGAGATCCTTGCAGCGAGGCGTAGTCTTTCTTAGCCTGAGCGAGCTGATCCTCCAAGGAACTGACGCGAGCCTGAGAGGCAGCGAGCTTTTCCTTGGCATCCTGATAGTTGGCGGTCAGTTCACGATTTTCTGTTTGGCAATTCACCAAGTCTTTCTTGCTGGCGCAGCTGCTGACGAGCATAGTGCCGGCGAGCAGAGCTACAATAGCGATGTTAGTCTTCTTCATATCTTATAGTTTTTATTAATTAATGTCGTTTCATATATTGCGTAGGCTCGAAATTCTTTAAACAAGAGAATGCCGTCAAGCCATTTTATTGCAAATATCGTTATTATGACGCAGAAAAGAAAGGAAAGTTGCGTGAGGTTAGTTTATTTTAACCACATAAGTGCGCTTTTTAGTTTCTTTTGGTAAGAGAAAGCAGAAAAAAGAATATCCACGTATCGGAAGTGCCGATACGTGGATATTGCTTTGGGATATGCTTATGGTTTCACCTTGGCTGCTTTCATGTCGCGGTAGAGTCCGTCGACGATAGAGTCGGCCAGTGAGATGTTTGGCACCATGATCTCTTTACATCCCAACTGCTTGCTCACGTCGAGGAAGATGCGTGCGGCCGGGACGATGACATCAGCACGGTCGTCCTTGAGGTTAAACGAAATCATGCGCTCCTCGATGCTCATCGGCTTGAGCATGGAGTAGAGACGCTGCAATTCAGCGATGGAGAGTTTTTTGTTTTTACTTTCCTTGCTGATCTTGAACAATTTGTTGATGTTGCCACCGGAACCGATGATGCGTATGTCGGGGTAGAGCTTGGCATAGCCTTGCAGATCTGCCTCCATCGCTTTCCAGGCTTCGGGTGTGACGCGGTCAGAGAGCAGGCGCAGCGTACCTATATTATAGGAGTGGCTCTCGGCGAGGGTGCCGTCGTGGATGAGCGAGATCTCCGTGCTGCCACCGCCCACGTCGACGTAGGCAAAGTTGCCCTCATTGGAGTCGGTTTTCTCCACGAGGTTGTTGACGAGCAGCAAAGCCTCATCGGGGCCCTTGACCACCTCCAGATCAAGACCGCTTTCCTTCTTAATCGTTTTGATCACCTTCATGCCATTCTCTGCATCGCGCATGGCCGACGTGGCGCAGGCGCGGTAGGCATCGACGCGGAAGACCTTCATCAGTTGTTTATAGGCCTTCATCATGTGGATCATCATCTCCTCACGCTCTTTCGACACCTTGCCGAGCGTGAAGACATCTTTGCCCAAACGCAGGGGGACACGCACGAACATGAGCTTACGCACACGCTCCAGTCCTACAGCCTCGTCGTCAAAGGCCTTGATGAGCAAACGGGCTCCGTTGGATCCAATATCAATAGCTGCTAACGTACATTTCATATCTTTTTCTTTAATTGCGCGGGTAGAGTGATGCAGACTGCCTTCTACTCGTTGTGTTCCAAATAATATTTGTAGAGCTCTTCCTGGCTGCGGAAGAATTCGCCCTCTTGCAGCTGATCGGTGCCCTTGCCGTCGACGAGGCGTCCGTTGGTTGTGTCACGCAGTCCGTATTCCACCGTGCGTCGCAGATCTTCTTTGAGATCCTCGTCATAGACCGGTGTCATCACCTCGATGCGACTGAGCAGGTTGCGTGGCATCCAGTCGGCCGAGCCGAGGAAGTATTTGTTCTTTCCTCCATTGCAGAAGATGAGGATGCGGCTGTGCTCAAGGTACCGGTCGATGATGCCTACGATATGGATATTGTCCGACACACCTGGTATGCCCGGCACGAGTGAGCAGTTGCCACGCAGCACAATGTCGACCTTCACACCGGCTTGCGAAGCCTGATAGATTTTTGCCACCACGTCGGGATCGGTGATATGGTTGATCTTGATTTTTGCCCAAGCCTCTTTGCCCTCTTTAGCGTTCTTGATCTCTGTGTCGAACATGTGTAGGATACGGTTCTTCATAGCGTTGGGCGAGACGAGCAGCTGACTAAAGCGTACCTGCTGGAACGGTCGGTCGATGAACTGGAAGACCTTTGCCACCTCTGAGACTATTGACGGCCGGGCCGTCATCATCAGATAGTCGGTATACACCTTGGCGTTGCCTTCATGGAAGTTGCCGGTTCCCACGCAGGCGATGTCGCCTTTCTTGCTGCTGATATAGAGGAGTTTGGAATGGATCTTCAGTCCCTCCACGCCGAAGATGACATTTACGCCTTCCTCTTGCATGCGCTTGCTCCACTTGATGTTGCTCTCTTCGTCGAAGCGTGCGAGCAGCTCCACCACTGCCGTCACCTTCTTGCCGTTGCGTGCGGCGCAGATGAGCGCCTTCACGACTTTGGAGTCCTTGGCCAGGCGATAGAGCGTGGTCTTGATCTCTTTGACTTCGGGCTTCAATGCTGCTTCGCGCAACACACGAATGTAAGCATCGAAACTATGATAGGGTACGTGGATAAACCGGTCTTTCTCACGGATGAGATCCAGGATGCTTTCTTCAGAAAGAAACTCCGGTTTCATCAGATGTTTCCATTTGGGATATTTCAATTCATCGTGTCCGCAATCGGGAAACTTCATCAGATCCTTATGATTTTGATAGCGTCCACTGGCCAGCGAAGTATCGAGTTCGCGGATGTCCAGACGTTCGAGGATCTTCTTTTGCATGCTTTGTGGCATGTCGCGGTCGTAGAGAACACGGATCGGCTCACCCCGTTTGCGGCTGTCCACGCCGATGGCAATACGCTCCATGGTGCCATAGTCAGCATCATTGTCTACCTCCATTTCGGCATCTTTGGTGAATTTGAAACTGTAAGCGCGGTAGTAGCTCGGCTTGAGTCCGATGAAGATAAACGGCAGACAGAAGCGAATGACATCATCAAGATACATGATATTGTCAAAGCCGTCGGAAGCCGGGATCTTGATGAACCGGCCAAACGTCTTGTCGGGTACTTTGATGATGGCGTATTTCGAGCGGGCATCCTTGATGATCGTCTTCTCCACAATCAGATAGATGCGGTTGTCCTCCAAGGTGCTGAGGTCTTTGATCTCGCTGAGCCAGATGGGATTTGTTGAGCCGTTGAGTTTGTCGTAGTAGAAACTCTCCAGCCATTTCTTCTGCTCGTCGTTGAGTTGCGTCTCGTTGACCATCCTGATCTTATGCAGTTCCAGTTCCCGGAACACCTGTCGCGTGGCCTCGGTGTACTCCTTGCTGTAGCACTCGTTGAGCAGGTTGATGGTCCTGATCGTGCGCTTCACGTCCTGTTTAGTGTGCTTGTCCACGTCGTCGCTGGCCAAGATACGGTTGAGTGAGGCCACACGCACACGGAAGAACTCGTCGAGATTGTTGGAGTAGATGCCCAGGAATGAAAGCCGCTCCAGCAATGGCACGTATTCTTTCTTGGCTTCCTGCAGGATGCGGTGGTTGAAATACATCCAGCTCACGTCGCGTTTGACGTAGAGGTTCTTGAGTCTGTCTTCCTTTGTCATGGTGCTATGTTGTTTGATGCTTGTTGAGGCTGAGAATGGTCTATTTCTTGTTGTCTTTCTTAGCGGCCTTATTACTTTTCTTGGCAGCTTTCTCTTCTTTTTTCCCTTTCTTTTTCTCCTCTTTGAGTTTTTTGCTGTTGTCTTCGTTGTGTCCCACGACCAGGTAGTTGATGTCGCCATCGTTGAGGTGCAGTGCCTTGCGCAGCGTTTTGACCATGTCGTCGGGCACAGAGATGTCGTGCAGCTCATCGCAGGACTCGAAGGCCTTGCGGCTGACTTTCTTCGGTGCACCCTCAAAGACCACACGCTTCAATCGGTCACAATCACTGAAAGCATACGGCTCGACCGTCTCCACGCTGGCGGGCAGCACGATCTCCTCCAGGGCATCGCAGTCAGCGAAGGCCTCGCGGGCAATTGTCTTCAAGCCTTTGGGCAACGTCACCTTCTTCAGATGTTTCTTGCGGGCGAAAGCCATCTCGCCGATTGTCTGCACGGTAGCCGGCACGCTGACCTCCTCACGGTCACCGCGTGAATAGACCAGTTGGGTGTGGTCGGTGTTGTAGACACCTTCCTCGTCAAAGGCGAAGTCCTCGCTGTCCAGCTTCTGCAATGCCAGTGTCAGGACAGCAGTCTCAAGTTTGCCGCCTTTCTTAGACATCTTTGTAATTCTCTCCAGTAACTCTTTCTTATTTGCTTTCATATGATTGTAAGTTGATATGCTCGTTTCCTTTCTGCTTGCAAAATTACCAATTATCTCTAACACATATTGTTCATATCTGTTACAATGATATTACGAAACTGTTTCAATGGCTATTGTCACGTCTTTGTAACATCTGTGTCACCTTTTCTAAACATGACAAGAGTAACTTTGCGGGCGTAAACACAAGAATGAAACATATATGAAAAAGATTCTGTCGCTTGTGCTGTGCTTGCTGGCTGCCTGGTCGGCTCCGGCTCAAGAAGTAAACACCCAACCGCAGGTGCATGGCACGTTGCGCGGTAAATATGAATATCAGACTTCAGAGGGTGAGGGACGTTTTGAGGTTCGCACGGCACGTGTCAGTGTCAGCGGCAAGCTGATGCCCGAGGTAGAGTACAAGGCAGAGATCGACCTTTGCGATGAGGGCGTCATCAAGATGCTCGATGCCTACACGCGGCTGAAGCCCTGGCGCTATTTCCAGTTCACCATAGGACAGATGCGTGTGCCGTTTACCATCGATGCCCACCGTTCGCCCGACCAGCAGTATTTTGCCAACCGCAGCTTCATCGCAAAGCAGGTGGGCAATGTGCGTGACGTAGGAGCCATGGCAGCCTATGATTTCCATGTGGGCTTCCCCATTCGTGTACAGGCTGGACTCTTCAATGGTTCAGGTCTCACAGGACAGAAAGACTATTGGACCAAGGGAACGAACTTCTCCTCTAAGGTGCAGTTCTTCTTTCCCTTTCATACCGATCTGGAGCTCAGTGCGCAGAAGATCACCCCCAACCACAATACGATTATGATGTACGACGGCGGACTGACCTATCACCGTGGACCGTTTCTCGGTGAAGTGGAGTATTTATATAAGAGATATTCCCACCATCTATATAAAGATGTGCATGCCGTGGATGTCTTTGCCAATTACGACATTCCGGTTCGCGACAAGCGTTGCTTGATCAGAAAGGTGTCACCGCTTGTTCGTTACGATTTCATGACTGACCATAGTGATGGTACGAAATATGACGACAACGGCAACATGGTTACCACTGACTATCAGCGCAACCGTCTGACAGGTGGCGTGACGCTGAGTCTTGCCAAGCCTTTCGTTTCCGATATCCGTATCAACTACGAGAAATATTTCTACCGCAAGGACGGTATTCCCAAAACATCAGAGAAGGACAAGATCGTTATCGAGTTTATGACCCATTTCTAATGTCGTGGGGAAAAATTTGCTTTAAAAGGCATGACTGGGATGTAAAACAGAAAAAATGATTATCTTTGCAATATAACATCAATAAGCAATGGAAGAAGAAAAGAAATACAAGATACTGGTCGTCGACGATGAGGACGACCTCTGCGAGATTCTCAAATTTAATCTTGAGACCGAAGGCTATCAGGTCACCACGGCCAATTCTGCCGAGGATGCGCTGAAACTCGATATAGCTTCTTTTGATCTTTTGCTGCTCGACGTGATGATGGGTGGCATGTCGGGTTTCGCCATGGCCAAACAACTCAAGGCCAATCCCTCGACAGCCAGCGTGCCCATCATCTTTCTCACGGCGCGCGACACGGAAAACGATACGGTCACCGGCTTCAATCTTGGTGCCGATGACTATATCTCCAAGCCGTTCTCCTTGCGTGAGGTACTCGTGCGCGTGCGCGCCGTGCTGCGCCGTACCTCTGAGCACCAAGGCTCAGAACCTGCCGTGCTGCGTTATCAGGGATTGGAGATGAACCTTGACAAGAAGACTGTGAGCATCGACGGTGCGGACGTGCCCTTTACCAAGACCGAGTTTGAGTTACTCCATCTTCTGCTTGAGGAGAAAGGGCGTGTGTTCTCACGTCAGGAGCTCATCGACAAGGTATGGCCCAAGGACGTGCTCGTGCTCGACCGTACGGTCGATGTCAACATCACGCGTCTGCGCAAGAAGATCGGGCGTTTTGCCAAGTGCATCGTCACACGACTGGGATTTGGTTATTATTTCGACGCATAAAATCATTTCAGACAATCGACTCAATATATAAAAGATATAGAGCGAATGGACAAATACTTCAAAAAGGTGAGGTCTGTCTCGGTGGGAAATAAGTTCTACCTGGCGGTTCTCTCTTTGTTTCTGGTCTTCGCGGTGGCTTTCATCGTCTTCCAACAGGCCAGGGAAAAACAATATAAAATAGGGCTGCTGGAGGAGCGGCTCGAAAATTTCAATGCCCAGGTGCATGAGGCGATACACGGCAAACAACAGCTCAATGTCGCTGCGCTCCATGACGTGGTGAGCAGTTTCCACAATGAGGAGTTGCGTGTCACGTTGGTAAGCAAAAGCGGGCGTGTGCTTTACGACAACTTCCGTGGTGACTATGCCCATATGCCCAACCATGCTTCACGGCCGGAAATCAAGGAGGCACTGCTCAAAGGTCACGGCACTTCACTTGCCCGCCATAGCAAGACACTCGACCGGGAGTATTTCTACTCTGCTACTTATTTCAAGCGCGACGGCATCGTGGTGCGCACGGCTCTGCCTTACGACAACAATCTGGCGAAGACTTTGCAGGCTGATCAACACTTCATCTGGTTTGCCCTGGTGATCATTGTGTTGCTCACCCTCGTGCTCTACCGCTTTGTCAACCGCTTGGGTACAAACATCACCAAGCTCCGCATCTTCGCTTCGCGTGCCGACCACAACGAGAGTTTGGAGACTGAGGACCTCGCGGCATTCCCCGACGATGAGTTGGGCGAGATCGCCGAGCGCATCATCAAGATATATAAGCGTCTGCAGACCACGCGGCGCGAACAGGACATCCTCAAGCGACAGCTCACGCAAAACGTGGCGCATGAGTTGAAGACGCCCGTGGCCAGTATTCAGGGCTATCTCGAAACAATCCTTGAGAACCCACATATCGATGCTCCTACCAAGGAGATGTTTCTCCAGCGCTGTTATGCCCAAAGCGAACGGCTCACCTCATTGCTCCGCGACATCTCCACGCTCAACCGGCTCGACGATGCACCTAACATGCAGAACTTCGAAGACGTGAACATCTCCGAGATGGTGCAGAACATCCAGAAGGAGACAGCCTTGCAGTTGGAACAGCGCCATATGACATTCCATAACTATCTGCCTGGCGAACTTATCGTCAAAGGCAGCCAGTCACTGCTATACAGTGTCTTTCGCAATCTCACTGACAACGCCATCGCCTATGCCGGCGAGGGTACGTCGATCACGATCACCGCCGAGCGCCATACCGATTACTGGACGTTTGTCTTCAGCGACAATGGAGTAGGGGTGCCGCTCGAGCATCTCTCGCGGCTCTTCGAGCGCTTCTATCGTGTTGATAAGGGACGCAGCCGCAAGATGGGCGGTACGGGCTTGGGACTGGCCATCGTCAAGAATGCTATTCTATTGCATAAAGGTACTGTCAACGTGCGCAACAACCCTGATGGTGGTCTTCGCTTCACGTTCACTATAGCGATATAAATATGAGGCTGGGTCTTTCCTTTTGTCAAAGGCTCAGCCTTACTTTATCTTGTGAAGGGTACTTGCTTATCTTGTGAAAGACACCTGTCTTTCCATTCCGTTCATTCCTCTTACCGTCAGCCTATATATCTGCTCCTTTACAAAGGGGTAACGCCGGAAGTCGGCGAACGTAGTGATGGCCTTGCCGTCAATGGCCACGATGGTGTCGCCCTGGCGTAGGCCTGCCCGGTATTCGGGGCTGTCCTTCATCAGCAGGCCGACCATGGCACGCCCGTCTTTGTCCGGCACATAGGCGACGGTATAGGTTTTGTTGTTCACCTCCACGCTGTCACCACCCTCGTAAGGCTGGAAGAAGATCTTGCGGCGGAAGCCGTTGATGGTCACCGTGCCATAGCGCAGGATGCTCGCCCCGATGCGGCTGGCGCCCTGTGTGGTCATTGCTCTTACATCTTTGAACGAGAACGTATCCCATTTCAGTCGGTCGAGTTTCATAAACACCACCTCCGACGAACGCTCAGCACCTAACTGTCCGATGGTGAACGAGCCGTTGACGCGTTCCTCCACCTGGCTCTCCACATTCTTGCTCTTATAGGCGTGCACGTCGAAGCTCTCCTTGTTCATCGTGAAAAGCTGGCGGGAGCCCGTATCGAAAAGCACCTCGTCGGTATGGCGCTTAAACGGACTGACAAGCACATAGGGCACGAACCATTTCAGCCGATAATGCAGCCCCACGCCGGGCTCACGGTCGAAGTAGTCGCGACGGTCGGTGATGATCATCCAACCATGGCGTGCGTCGATCTTGCAGCATAGTCCCTTGTTGAGCAGGTCGAAGCCGAGGATGGCGTCATAGGTGTGGCGTGTGGTCTGTGGGCGGAACACTGAGGCCACATAGTGCTGCAGAGTCAGCCTGCCGATGGTCAGCGGCGGCAACTCCACCACTGCCACCGTGTCGAGATTTCCGGCGGCGTCGCGACTGACGACATTGCCCAACGGACGCAACCCTTGTATGCTACTGCCCATGTAGACTGAGCCCTGGCTCGATCCTGTATCGAGGTTGAAGCGGCAGGGACGTCCGTCCGCTGTGCCCATGATATATATCTGATCGTCGATAACCTCTATGGGAATCGTGTCGACGAAGTTGGTCTGGGAGAAGGTGAAGCTGGTGTTGTAGCCGTGCATCTGTGCCTGTGTGTTCAGACAGAGCAGCAGGCCTACCAGCAGGATGATGGTTCTTTTCATTTCAGCATGGTGTTTACTTTGCGACAAAGTTACAAAATAAGTGCTATTGGCGTTTGTCCTTTTGATGTTTTTTCTTAATTTTGTTTCCAAAACACGATGACTATGAAAACAGAATTTGAAAAGATGCGCTCGCAAGAACTCTATCGCATTGACGACCCTGAGGTGGAACGGAGCTGCAACGATACCAAGGAGTTGCTCGTGGCGTTTAACCAGACCACGCTCACCTCGCCCGATTACCGCGCGTTGTTGCGGCAAGTGGCGCCAGGCATCCCCGACTCGTCGACGATCTGCCCGCCTTTTTTCTGTGATCATGCCAGTGGCAACCACATCGGTGAGCACGTGTTCATCAACTACAACTGTACGTTTCTCGGCGGAGCCATCATCACTATCGGCGACCATGTGCTCATTGGTCCTAACTGTCAGCTGCTTACGCCCCAGCATCCCATGAGCTATCTCGACCGGCGCAAGCCGATGGAGACGTCCTATCCGATCACCATTGGCGACGACACCTGGCTGGGCGGTGGTGTCACCGTCTTGCCCGGCGTGACCATCGGCAAGCGTTGCATCATTGGCGCCGGTGCCGTCGTCGTGCACGACATTCCCGACGACAGCCTCGCCGTTGGTAATCCTGCCGTGGTGAAGCGTCGCCTCAATCATGAAGACACAAAGCCCATTTAGACATAAGTCACTTATCTTTCGACAGAAACGCATATTTGTTTTTAGACAGAAACACTGCTTGTTTTTAGACAGAAAGACATATTATTAGGTCGGG
>Ga0256404_1001401_pt1 | contig 58548 bp, 56 predicted proteins | sample RumenRJG_01DNA_FD_185990 | JGI IMG/M metagenome (GOLD analysis project Ga0256404, IMG submission 185990) | Bovine rumen microbial communities from Lethbridge, Alberta, Canada - RJG_01 | ecosystem: Host-associated > Mammals > Digestive system > Stomach > Rumen | place: Canada: Alberta | collected... | reverse complement strand
CATTAACTAAAGCTTGAGTAAAGCATTTTCTGAAGACATTCTTCATGATTTTATTTGGACATACTAAATGAACTTCATTTAATATGTTGCAAGGCTTTATAGTTAAATAACCTAAGTAGTACATCAAAGATAGTACTGTATCTTTTTCATAATTCTCAATTAAATTAAGATTGATACTCTCAGCTAATTTGCCTATCACAAATTCATTTTTAGTGTAGTAGTCATCAATGATTTCATTGAGGATATATTCTTGAGAATATTTAAAGATGTCTGCTATCTTGCTAGTATCATAGCCACAGGCTGTATCTACAATATCCTCAGGATTTGCAAGTGTGTGATAGGTATTTATGTACTTTAAGTATTTTAAGCACATTGATGAGTTGAATAAGGTGTTTTGAGCAATTTGAGAAAAAGCATAGCCGTTATAAGCTTTTCTCATGTTTTCAGCTATAACCTCAGCTGTAGTGCCTAAAGCTTTGGTATCAACAAGCTTCTCAATTAAACCTATAAGCTCATCTTTAGTAAAGCCTGCAAATTCATTTAAATTAGGATCACAAGTTACATTCTCAGCAATATTAAAACCAGAGGTTAATGAATCTAAAGATACTGATGACACACCTGTGATAAAGGTTTTTGCTACCACAGTGTCTGTAAAGGTTTTGATGCATTTATAAAAGTCTTTTAAAAATCCATTAGACTGAGTAATAGTTTTAAATAAGTCTCTATTATTGCTTAGTACGTCATTTGCAAAGTTGTCGTACTCGTCAATGAGGATATATAAGGATTTACTTTTTGAGTATCTAGCAAAGGTCTTAAAAAACTCGTCAATGAAATTAGCAGGATCTCTACCTGTGTAGTCATTACTAAACTCAAAATCTGGATATCTAATCTGAAAATCATTAATGCCGACAGAGAGCTTTTGGTTGAAATTAACAATAAGATCTTTTGCGTTATCTCCTGATACACCAGAGAAATCAAACTTAATGACATGATAAGTGTTATGAGAGGTCAAATTCTTTTCAAGGATTTTGGTGCCTTTAAAGATTTCGTCGTACTTATTTTTATAGGAAATATCGTAAAAGCAAAGTAGCATTTTTACGAAAGTAGTTTTACCAAAACGGCGAGGTCTTAGTAAGACTGGATATTTGGTATCTAAATGGTCAATTACCTCAATAAAACCTGTTTTATCAACGAAGGCTACATTCTCTTTATTAAAAGTTTCGAATGAAGAGTCTCCGTATGGGATGGTATATTTAATTGTCATTGTTCAATCCTTTTACTATAAATTGTTTCTTTGAAAATTATTTTGAGTATTATTTTAGCAATTAAAATATATCTTCACCATCTAAAATATTGCAAAAAGATCTTATTGATAAAACACTTCAATGCGATAGGTTAAGGTCTTATCTAATGACGACGATGAAATCTTTTGCCTCTAAAAAAATGAGGTGGAGGTGGTGGTCTGTGGAGGTGACGGTTAAAAAAGAATCCATCATCAAAATTTGAATAGAGTAAGTACTGATACTCGTCAGGAGAAAAGGTCAATTTGCTTTTCTCATTATCCTTTATTGGACCTTGCTCTAAAGGACATTTAAAGGCTTGTCCTTTTAAGATCACGCCAATAAAATTCTCATCAAAAATATAAGGTAAGGTTTTGGTTTCTACAAGGTGTGTCGCACCAAGTTGAGATGCTATTAGTTTTAATTGAAAGCGAGCATTATCAAGCGATAAATTACCATGACTTTGAATAGTATCTAAAAGAAGACAGGAGGACACTTCCTCACTGCTTGCGTTGATGATTTTTTCAGCGCTTTGTATTTCCTCTTTTGAATAGCATCCTTGTAAGAGCAAACTTATGAGAATTACAAGGATAATTTTACACATGATAGCTAATCTAGTCCTGGGTAACGGTTATCTTTAGGATCAGGTGCGGTCTTAAAGCGACGGTGTAACCATAAGTATTGCTCTGGAGCCATACGAATGATCTTCTCAAGAGTTTGATTTACTCTAATAGTGTCAGCTACTTGATCTTCAGTTGGGAAATTGTCTAAAGGCTTATCTACATATAAGTGATATTTTGAGCCTTCACGAATAGTCCAAGCAGGTTGTACTAAGGTATCTTTAATCTTAGCTAAAGTGTGAGTTGCAAACACTGTAGCTACATCTTTTACCCCAAAGAATGGCACAAAGATAGATACCTTGCGACCATAGTCTTGATCTGGAGCATACCAAATTGGCAATTTTCTCATCAAAGCTTTAATCATGCTCTTAGGATCTTTTCTGTCCACTAAAGCAAGATTCTTTCTAAGTCTGCCTTTAACTTGAGTGTACTCCCACACTGGGTGATCAGATGGTCTATAGACTCCAATACCAGGAGTAATAAGCATAGCGTAAATTCTTGCCATTAACTCTAAAGTTACAAAGTGGCAAGATAATACTAAAATAGGTTTACCAGCTTTAGCTAAAGCAATTGCCTCATCAATTTGTTTTTTTTCATACTTGATATGAAGCTTTAATCTCCAATCAGGCCAAAACCAAGCAATACCAGTTTCAAAAACGGCTTGACCTGAGTTTTGCTGAATGGCAATCGATAGCTTTCTGCGCTCAGTTTCGTTAAGTTCAGGAAAGGCTAACTCAAGATTTCTTTTTAAAACGTATTTTCTAGCAGGGGAGATAGAGCCTAAAAGTCTTCCAATCTTTTTGCCAATAAACATTTGTACACTGTAAGGCAAAAAGGTTACTAAGCAATAGAATAAAAAGATTAAACACCAACTTGCCCAAAAGTGAGGTAGTAGCATCTTTTTAATAAATCTTGGTTTATCCACAAAGCCTTTACCCCAACCTGATTTTACGGTGGAGATACGCTTGTTTTGCTGATGCTCTTTTTGCTGCTCTTTGTAGGATTTGTGTAATGAGAATTTAGCCATACTACTTATTATCAAATTTAACAATATCCGACATTTTATTAAATTTTTACGCTTTGTTTACATGCAAATTTTAAAAAGTCATCGAATAATAAATTATTTTAGCTTTTTTACAGAATTTCTGCACACTAACTTAGTCTCAAAGCTGCCTAATTTGAAACTATGATCACCATTTTTAAGCGCTATTGAAAGCTCTAAAGCTCTTTTACCCATTTGCTCAATGGGGTTGATTACTGTAGTTAAAGCAGGGATCATGCAGGAGGATAAAAACAAGTTATCAAAGCCTGTGATAGATACATTATCAGGAACACTAATTCCACTATTGATAAGATTAGTCATTAAAGCTGCTGCTATGGTATCAGAGTAGCAGGCTACAGCGGTAAACTTATTTAAACCAATATCGATAAGCTCTTTTGCAACCTTACTACCACCTTCTAGTGATGGGTGAGCCTTTAAAATTAAAGAGTCATCAACTTCAAGGTTATGCGCAATTAAAGCTTTTTTATAACCTGATAAACGTTGAGTGTTATCGGCAACCTCATACTCTGATTGCACATAGGCAATTTTTTGATGCCCTTGTTCAATCAAGTAATTAACTACATTGAACATAGCCTGTTCATTGTCGATAGTTACACATCTATCCTCAAAGCCCTTTAACAATCTGTTGACAAGCACAATATATGGGAAACGTTTCATGTAGTCAGATAGTACTTCATCACTAATGCCTAGTACATGAATAATAATGCCAGAGCATTGATGGGATAAAAGATTATCTAAAGCCTTTTGCTCCCTTTTAGCATCATAAAAGCCTTGGGTTATCAGTAAAGATTTATTTAAGGCATTAGCTGTCACGTCACAAGCTTTAATCATGCTTGCAAAATAAGGATCTGAGATATCTGAGACTAAAATGCCGATAGTTTGACTATCTTGTCTTGCTAGAGTTCTAGCATTGGCATTTAAGTAAAAGCCAAGCTCTCTTTGTGCTTTTAATACTGCAGCTTTAGCTGTATCAGAAACTTTTGCAGTACCGTTTAAAACACGAGAAACAGTAGCTACAGATACATTTGCTTTTAAAGCGACATCTTTAATTGTGGCAGCCATAGGATCTTTTATAGAAATTGGTTTAGTTTTAAATTCTTTGTGATTATTATTTACTTAAAATAATGCGTTAATTTTACAGTAATTTTTTATTATTTTGACAAAAATGTGATTTTTATCAAAACAAATGCTTGTAAATATTTTACGATAGAATATAATTTATGTAAACGCTTACATGACGTATCTATGCTATTTTGAGGTGAAGTAAGATGGCAACAATTTTAGTAACAGGTGGCGCAGGCTACATTGGTTCACACACAGTGATTGAACTTGTAAACGCAGGCTACGATGTAGTTATTTATGACAACTTTTACAATTCAAAACCTGCAGTTCTTGCAAGAGTAAACAAGATTGTAGGTAAAACAGTTCCTTTTGTAGCTGGCGATATTAGAAATCGTGAGCAATTAGAGACAGTTTTTACTAACTACAAGATTGATGCAGTAATTAACTTTGCTGGTTTAAAGGCAGTAGGCGAGTCTATGAAGAAGCCTTTAGAGTACTACGATAACAATGTTAACGGTGCTCGTGTGCTTTTAGCTGTAATGCGCGAATTTAACTGCAAGAATTTCATCTTCTCATCCTCAGCTACCGTTTATGGTGAGCCTGATTCAGTACCATTAACAGAAGAATCTCCTGTTAAGCGTGCTAACTGCCCATATGGTCAAACTAAAGTTGATATTGAGTATATGTGTCAGGAATTACAAAACGCTGACAACGAGTTCTCCATGGTGTTATTACGTTACTTTAACCCTGTAGGTGCTCATGAGTCTGGTTTAATCGGTGAAGATCCACGTGGTATTCCAAATAACTTAATGCCATACCTAACTCAAGTTGCTGTAGGTCGTCTAAAGGAATTAAGCATTTTTGGTAATGATTATCCAACCCCTGATGGTACTTGTGTACGTGACTACATCCACGTTGTAGATTTAGCAAAAGGCCATGTAGCTGCTTTAAATCACTGCTTAAATAAGAGTGGTACTTACATTTACAACTTAGGTACAGGTACTGGTTACTCTGTATTAGATATGGTAAAGGCTTTTTCAAAGGCAATTGGCAGAGAGCTTCCATACAAGTTTGCACCACGTCGTAGTGGCGACGTAGTAGCTTGCTATGCTGATCCAAGCAAGGCAAAGAGAGAATTAGGTTGGGTGGCAACTAAGACCTTAGATGACATGACAGCTGATTCTTACAACTGGCAAAAGAATAATCCTAACGGTTATGAGGACTAATAAGTCCAATTACAAACATTAAAGGTAGATAAAATGACTTCATTTAATATTTCAGATCATCCTCACAGAAGATTTAATGCTTTAACAGGTGAATGGATCTTAGTGTCACCTCATCGTGCTAAACGTCCATGGCAAGGTCAGGTTGAGAAGTTACCTCAAAGTGCTATGCCATCTTACGACGAGAAATGTTATTTGTGTCCTGGCAATACTCGTATCAGTGGTGATGTTAATCCAAAGTATGAGCAAAACTATGTGTTTACAAATGACTTTGCTGCTTTAACCCCAGATACTCCACTTGATGCTCCTGAATCTGAGGAATTATTCCAGCTTGAGCCTGCTCGTGGTACTGCAAGAGTAATTTGCTTTAGCCCTGATCACTCAAAGACTCTACCTTTAATGGATTTAAAAGGCATTCGTGGAGTTGTAGATTTATGGGCAAGTCAATTTACTGAATTGTCAAAAGACTACAAATACGTACAGTTATTTGAGAATAAGGGCGCTATCATGGGCTGCTCAAATCCTCACCCACATGGCCAAATTTGGGCTTGTAACTTTATTCCTGAGGAATTAACTAAAGAATACAATCAGCAATTAAAGTACTATCAAAAACACAATTCACCATTATTACTAGATTATGTAAATGCTGAATTAAAGAAGAAAGAGCGTATTTTATTTGAAACTGAGTACTTTGTAGCTTTAGTTCCATTCTGGGCATTCTGGCCATTTGAAACTATGATCTTACCTAAGTTCAAGGTTCAAACTATCGATCAATTAACTGATGCTCAACGTGATGACTTAGCAGTAGCTATCAAGAGATTAACTTGCCGTTATGACAATCTATTTGAGTGCTCCTTCCCTTATTCTATGGGCTGGCACAATGCTCCTGTAGATGGTAAAGATCATAGCGAGTGGCAGTTACATGCTAACTACTATCCACCTCTATTACGTAGTGCCACCGTACGTAAGTTCGTAGCAGGCTTTGAGTTATTAGCTGAAAAACAGCGTGATTTAACTCCAGAGCAGGCAGCAGAGCGTTTACGTGCACTACCTGATGAGCACTATTCATTAAAGAAATAATAAAAACACTCCTACCAAAAAAGGTAGGAGGAAAAAAGCTAAACAACAAAAGGATTTACTTATGTCAGATATTCAAACTATTTGCAAACAAGCATTCAAGGCTAAATTCAACGCAGAGCCTACCATGTATGAGTATGCTCCAGGTCGTGTAAACATCATCGGTGAGCACACTGATTACAATGGTGGTTTCGTGCTACCTTGTGCAATTAAGTATGGTACTTGCATGTATGCAAGAGCAAATGGCACTAACAAAATTCGTGTGCTAGCTTGTGACATGAATAATGATTACGACGAGTTTGAAATCGCACCACAAATTGAAAAGCACGCAAGCAAGTTATGGGTAAATTACCTACGTGGTGTAACTTATCAATTTTCAAAAAAGTATGGTGATAAGGTTCAAGGCTTAGATATCGCTATCAAAGGTGATGTGCCACCAGGAGCTGGTCTATCCTCATCTGCTTCCCTAGAGGTTTGCTTTGGTCACTTATTATCAAGCGCTTTTGGTTTAGGTACTAAACTTATGGATGTAGCTTTAATTGGTCAAGCAGCTGAAGCTTACATCGGTATGAAGTGCGGTATCATGGATCAGGCTATTAGTGCTAATGGTACAAAAGATCACTTATTAAGAATTGATTGTAAGAGCTATGAGTTAACTCAAGTTGCTGTACCACAAAACTTAGTTATTCTAATTATCAATTCTAACATCAAGCATCAGTTAGTAGGCTCTGAGTACAACGACCGTCGTGAAAGCTGTGAAAAGGCAGCAAAGATCATGGGCGTTGATTTACTACGTGATGCAACCATGGCTCAATTAGAAAAGTTTAAGTCTCAAATGGATGATGAAACTTATCGTCGTGCAAGACACGTAATCACTGAAGATGAGCGCGTGTTAGAGGCAAGTGCTGCTTTTGAAAAGGGCGATTTAGATACTTTAGCTAAACTAATGTATCAATCTCACGTTTCTATGAAGGACGATTTTGAAATCACCGTAAAAGAAACAGATGCCCTTGTAGACATCGTAAAGAATACTCTAGGCGAGCAAAAGGCTGCAGTACGTCAAACTGGTGGTGGTTTTGGTGGCTGCGTAGTAGCTGTTGTTGAGCCAGAGAATGTACAAAAGGTTAAAGATGCTGTTAATGCTCAATACAAGGCAGTATCAGGTATCGATGCTACTATCTTTGAGACCACCGCTTGTGCTGGTGCTCACTTTGAGAAACTATAAGCCTAAAAAGCTTTAAGCAATCCTTTTAGCACCTCCTTTTAGGAGGTGTTTTTGTATCTTGAGAGCAAAGTTTTTGCAAAAGAAAAGGCAAGCTTTTGCTTACCTTTTAATAGTTAATAGAAGTCAAAATTAGTTTGCTTGTGAAAGCTTTACATAAGCAGGTGGATTTGAGATATCCTGCTTTAACACCTCATCAGAGTTAGTCGATAACACGGTATCGATTTTTCCTTCTTCTTTAGGTTTATTCTCACTAATATTTAGATCTTCTTTAGGATCTTTGTAGTTTTTAGGTCTAAAAAGTTTTGGTCCTTGATTTTTGGCATACTTGATATTGCCACCATTGTTGATTGAAGCAATAAGTTTACCTGGCAAATCTCTCCAAACCTCAAAGTTCTTTTTAGCATTCTTAAGTAGAGCCTTATTAAACTCATCATGAGATAAATTTAAAGAAGTATTGATAAGAGACTTAGAGGCATTCTCAAGTCTTGTAGCGGTATCTTTTACTTGGGTGATAAAAGGAGAGTAGTAACCACGAGTTAAGGTACCTACAGAGGTTGCAGCCCAATACATCTTGTTTTCGTCATAGATTTTTCTGTTAACTCTACTGTAGATGTCAGTGATAGGAGCTACAGGAAGTGGTACGAAGACACTTTCACCAGGGGAGGTTAGGGCAATCCAAGAAATAGGTGCTGGTAATTTGTCATTAAACTGATTGATCCAAATATAGGTAATACTAGTTGTGGAGATCACACGCTCTTTGTTGTACAAACCAAAGCTGTAAGGTTGTGCAAATAAACCACCAGTCTCACCTTTAGTGTAATCAAATTCAGTGCCAATATAGCTATCACGATGAATACTCATCAGATCTTCTAAAGTCATCTTCTGATCTGGTTTTACAGAGAATGGATATTCTTTAGTATTACCAGATTCTGGCCATGGATTAAGTTTTAAGGATGGAGCTGCCATATCAAGACCTCTCCATACACGGCGAAGGCAAGAGTATGGGTGGAATCTCTCGACACTTCTAATAGATTCTAACCAATCTAAATGACCTTCTTTATCAAAAACTGCCCAGCCTAATTTTTTCAATTCGTCAATCATAGATTGATGGAAGATCTGATCTTTGTTATTAGGATCAAGACTTCTAATTCTAAATTGGTTAGCTGCGATAAAGAATTCTCCATCAGGTACTTTTTGAGCTACCCAAAAGCCACCCTTACCAGATGGGTTAGGCTCCATTTCAAGTACCCAACCTTCATCTTTGTCAGCAACTAGTAAGGTTTCAGCAGTACCCCAAAGTCCGTATTTGTCAATTAAATCGCCCATTAAAGCAATTGCTTCTTTAGCAGTTTTACATCTTTCTAAGGCTACACGACCTAATTCTGAGGAGTAGAAAATACCAGTGCCTTCACCAGGTTTAATATAGTCAAATCTGTCAGAGCTATCGGTGCATTCACCTAGCATTAAACCGTGCTCATTGATAATGCCATAGTTACTATCAAGATAAGCATAAGTGTGCTTTACCTGAGGAATTGATCCTAAAGGTATGGTTTCATCCACTCCTTCAAATTGATAATCAGGACCACGACCATCAACATTTAAACGAGGGGTGTAGTCAGTGTTGTAGGTAGGATATGGTTCACGAGCACAAGCTGAAGGATATACATAACGTACCTCTCCTTCCTCATGATCGGCTGCTGGCACATAAACAACACTTGTGTCACCTGTGTAACCGTCGTTAGAGTGGGTTACATACATACTACCGTCAGCTGATGCGCCTTTAGTTAAAAGCGCAGTTGTACAAGCATAAGTCTGTGGTACTAATAAAGCTAACATAGAAACTGTAAATAAGGTTTTAGTAATTCTCATCTTTTAGAGCCTATTTGTCGTTAATCTTTGGGGTAAGTTGTGGTTTTTCTTTTTTGTCGTCAGTCTTTACAGGCTTTTTTACAGCCTTTTTGCGATACTTATCTACAGGTGTAAACTTTGGGTTATGACCTTCTGCATAACGCAATTTAAAACCATTGTCATGAATTTCTAAAAGCTTATGGTAAAGATTGTGCCATTTGTTAACTAACAAGATGGCATTAGAGTTGATAAGCGTGAAGAAATCATTCTTACTTACATTTTGATATTCTTTTAATAAATCAAAAGCACGTTGCTCTGATTCCATAGCTTTGATTTTTACATTATCAATCATGGTAAAGTAGTAAGCTTTAGTTAAAGTACCCACAAAGCTTGCTGACCACCACAATTTAGTTTTATCAAAGTTTGCTCTTGAAACCTTGGTATAAGCATCAGGAAGTTTAGCAACACACAAAGGCACAAAGCTGTTTTCAGCTGGGGTATTGATAGCAATCCATGCAATTGGAGCAGGCAGAGCTTTTCCAACTTGTGCAATTGTAGTGTAGGTGGTTGAAGCATTGTTAAAAGCTCTTTCACTTTCATACTTATCATAAGTGTAAGGGGATGCGAAAAAGCCACCACTTTCTTTAGTGCTAGAGTCAAATTTGGTACCAGCATAAGTATCACGATGTAGCATCATCAGATCTTGAGTGCTGATAGTTTTATCAGGAATGACACTAAATGGGTAAGAGTCATCATATCCTTTTACATAAGGGGAGAAGTGAGCTGAATGCTTCATGATACTGTAACCTCTCCAAACTCTACGCATAGAGTAATAAGGATAGATTTCAGTACCCTTAACAGAGGTTAACCAGTCTACAAGACCATCTTTGTTGACTTTAGCAAGTTTTAACTCTTTTAAAAGCTTATCAAGATTAGGTTTGTAAATTAGAGTATCGTCGTTTTTATCAATAGCTCTTATTTTGAACTGATCGGCACTTACAAAGAAGGTGCCATCCTCAATTTTTTTAGCAATCCAAAATGAATAAGCTTGATTGTGATGCTTTTTATCAAGATAAGGCATCATTTCCATGCAGTAAGCTTCTGTCTTATCTGCAATGACTAAGGTTTGTGGTTTACCCCATAAACCATAAGTATCAATTAAACTACCTACAAGTAGTACGGCTTCATGGGCTGTTTTACAACGCTCAAGAGCAATTCTTGAAAGCTCTTGGGCACAGAACACTCCTGAAGCTTCTTTGATATCAATATAGTCATAAAGAGAGGTGTGATTTGTAGATACAGCAACGCAAAGACCGTATTCATTGATAATGCCACTGTCTCCATCAAGATAGGCATAAGTCTTTTGCTCTTGTAGGATTTTACCTATAGGTAAAGTCTCTTTTAAATCTTTATAGTAATAATTTAAAGTACGACTTTTATCATTTAATCTTGGTACATAAGTACAGTTTAAATCAGGAATTTCACCATAAACTGTAGCAACAGGGAAAATATCTTTTAAAGTATCGTCTTTGTGCTTTTTTGAATCGATAAAGGTAATACTAGGATCGATATTAAAACCGTCATTAGAGCAACTTACAAGCATGGAGCCATCTGCGCTTGCTCCTTTAGTTACAACGGTAATGGTATTTGCGTGAGCTTCATTTAACTGACACACAGTTAACACTAGTATGCCTAAAATTTTTAGTGTGTGTTTGTACATACCTAATCCAAATTCTTATTTTTTTGTTATATGTATATAAGGTATGTTTTACACCTAAAAAGGCTTGGTGTAACGCCTTTGCTTTGAAAAGTTAAAACTTGGGCACAATAAATTGTTAAATTTATGAGATTTTTCAAAGCTTGATCAAAAAAAGAAAAGGTAGCTTGCAAATTTTGCAAGCTACCTTATAAATCACAAACAAAGGTGATAGATAGGTATAAGGATAGAAATAGATTATTTAGAGTAGAAGTCTTTTAGAAACTTTTTAAATTTTTTAACAGTGCCTAAAGAGTCTTTATCAACTTGAACTAACGAAAATGGTCTTTTAAGCTTTAATCCATCGATTTTTAACTTTTTAATTTCACGTCTTTTAAGTTCTGCCTCAATTGAAATCTGAGATAGAATGCCAATGGTATCAGAATTTTCTACAAATCCTTTTACAGATTGAGCATCAGAAAAACTCATCTCAATATTGTAATCCTCGATATTCTCGCCTTTATCTTTAAGTTGATCTTCAATTAAAGTTCTTGTTACAGTACCTTCATCTTTTAGAATGAGTGGCACTGTTTTAAGTTCACTTAAGGAGATTACTTTTTGTTTTGCAAGAGGTGAGTGATAACGAACAAATGCTACAAGCTCATCCTCTTTAAAAGGAGTGTAATGTAAATCAGTTCTAAAATTACAAGCTTCAACAAGACCTAAATCAACTTTTGTTGTTGATACCAAATTTTCAACAAAAGCTGTGTTACCAGTACTTACTGTAATTTTGATATTAGGATAGAGCTTTTTAAATTCTACTAAAAGCTGAGGTAACACAAACTGCAATATGGTTGGAGTGGCGCCTATTGATAAATTACCTTCAAACTTTTCATTTAAAGCATTCATCTCAAAAGCTAAGTTCTCGTAATTTGCTAGGATAGTTTTAGCATGTTTTAAGAGTAATTTTCCTGATTCTGTAAGCTCAATGGAGTTTGCTTTTCTGATAAAAAGCTTAGTATCAAATTCTTCTTCAAGCTCGTGAATGTGTCTACTGATAGCTGGTTGGCATTTGAATAACTCTTTTGATGCTTTGGTAAAGCTAAGATTATTAGCAACACTCACAAATACTTTTAGTCTTATATCAATCATTTTAATTTATATACAAAATTAACCCATTAGCCTGGTTGTTTTGAAAAATTCTAACACAGAAAATTATGAGATTAGGTATTACAAATTGTTATGGTAAATGTGACCTATATTAAATCTTATTATGTAGCAAAACTGAGTTAAATCTCTTTTAAATATCTATAATGCCACCTGCAAAAGTAATAAGGCCTTACTACAAAACTTACCTTTTTTGTTACTTTACAAGGTGTAATCAAATGAAAATTACTGTGTTAAAAGTTTTGTCTGGTTTAATGATAGCTGTTTCTTTTTCCTGTTTTGCAACTATGGAAGCTGCTTGGGATTTAGATGAGAATGGCAATGATTCTGTTGAAGCTCAAGCTTTGCATGAGAAATGCCCATCTCATGTGTTAATTAAATCAAAGAGTGGAAAAGTTGTAGATCATGCAATCTCTAATACTGACAATACCTCTTTAGAAGATAACTCTGAGTGTTTATATAACTAAGCTATCATGAGAACTCTTGATTTAGATCAATCGTCTAGATTGAATTTTATTGCCAAAATTTTATGTACCTACGGTTGGCGACTTACCTTGTGTGGAGCCGAAACGAGGGTGATAGTATCCTCTGTTTACAAAATGGCTAAAGCCCTAGAGGTTCAGTATCCTGAGGTTACTTTAACCTACAGCTCTATCCACATTAAGATAGCTGATGCTACAGGACATTACACCACTTGTGAAAGAACTATTGCTAAAGTTGGCATCAATATGAGCTCTCTTACAAGATTGTACAAATTAGGTTGTAGTGTAGAAAAAGGTGAACTTACTGATTTATCCGAGATTTACCACAAGATAAGAGCTGTAAGACCTCGTTCTTATGATAAGAATTTCTTACTTATCATAGAATCAGTGGCAGCTTTATGCTTTGCTTATTGTAATGGTGGTGATTTAAAAGTCTGTATCTCAGCTTTATTTGGTGGCTTTGTATTGATGTTCTTCCGCTTTATGCTGATTAAAAAAGGATATTTTGAGAATTTCGCCTTTATGATTAGCTCTTTTTTAGGTTGCCTTACCACCTTTTTAGCAGGTTACCTATTAGCTATAGATGGTAAAAACATCACTTTAGCCCTAATGGCTACTACCTTATTGTTAGTTCCAGGTTTCCCTTACATGAATGGCTTTTTAGATACCTTTAAAGGCTATATGGAAATGGGACTTCAAAGGCTTATGTACTCAGTACTTTTAACAACCGCTGCGTTTATTGGTTTATTTGGAGCTTTGTGCGTAATCTATGTCTAAACTCCTTGATTATGACTTTTTATTAAATCTCTGTTTGCAAACTGTGTGTGCTGCTTTTATTGCTGTAGCTTTTGCTATGTTGTTTGCAGTACCTAGAAAATTGCTTTTGTATATAGCAATTTCTGGAGCTCAAGTAAGGTTTGTAAGAACCTTACTGTTAAATGGTTTTGATGTTCCTATTGTGGTCTCAACTTTTATAGCTTGTGCAGTGATGTCGATAGGTTTTATCTTTGTAGCTCCAAGAATTGAAGTTCCAAGACAAGTATTTACTGTAGCATCTATTATCTCCCTAATTCCAGGTATGGATGCTTACAATTGCTTAGTGTCACTTGCAACTTTAATTCACTTAAATGAGTCAGTGAATGTAAATCATGAATTATTGTCAATTTTTCATCATGGCATGAGAGCTTTTGCTATCATGCTAAGCATAAGCTTAGCTATAGCAATTCCTCCTATGTTCTTTTATCAAAACCGTTTTAAAAAGTCTTAATTTTTTACAGAATAAATAATTAACAGTCTTGCCTTACTAAGCATGAGTTTAGTAAGGCTTTTTTTTGCTAACTTAAAGGCTGAACTTAAAAAAGTAAGACTTTAAATCTATTAACTTTAATTAAATAGATTCTAACTCCTAATTTTTGCGAACTTTTCCTTAATTACTGTGCTTTTGTATTGTAAAATTACGCCATTACAAATGTTTATGTAGTGGAGCTGATATGTCTGACAAGGAATATAAAGGTGGAATGCACAATGGACTTTCAACTTTAATTAAAGCTATTGAAACTTTGACTCATAAAAAGGTAACCCTACCTTCTGATGAGGAAAAGTTAGATGTAGCTACCATAAGACGTAGAGAAGCACATTTAGCAAGTATTGAAATTGCTAAACAAAGACAGCAAAGACATCAGAATTTTATTGATACCTTACATAAGCAAGGTCATATCAGTGGTCAATTTACCTTTGATAAAATCAAAGAAGACGATTTTAATCGAAAGGCAATTGAGATTGCTAAATCCTTTTGCTCAACCCTAAATTTACCTAAAGAATTTGTAACTACAGCTCCCTTATTCTTAATTCAAGGTGGTCCTGGCTCTGGCAAGACCGTATTGTGTAACTGTGTGGCTAATGAGTTTTTAGTAAAGCACTTTAAAGAAGTAGAAATGTGCACCTTTAGCCAAATTAAGCGTAATAGAACTCCAGGACAGACTGACAATTCTTTTGATGTGCAAGAGAAAGCTGCTAATTGGGAGAAGTATATTTCTGTAGACTTACTTATCATTGACGGTTTTTGTCAAAACAATGAGAACTTAACTCAATTTGATAGACAAGTCTTTGCAGAACTTTTACGTATCCGCAATGAGCGCAATTTACCTATAGTGATCTCCACTACCTTAGCAGCAAGCTCCATTGCTCAAAAACTTGGGGATGACTGTTTTGAATCTATAAAAGAGTATAACGTCTTTACCGCATCTTTATTAGGTTATAGTAGACGTCAACCAATTATTTTCTCATAAGGTTTTTATGGCTACAATCTTAGCTTTTGATTTTGGTATGCGCCATATTGGAGTTGCAACAGGTAACACTGTAACTAAAACTGCTACAGCTCAAAAATGTATTAGCGCAAAAGACGGTATTCCTAATGAAGCACAATTACAAAAACTTTTTAAAGACTGGTGTCCTTCAATAGTGGTAGTAGGTTTGCCTTTAAATATGGATGGCACTGAGCAACTTATGACCAAACGTGCCTTAAAGTTTGGTCATAGAATAGAGCAGAATTTTAAAATTAAAGTTAATTTTGTAGATGAGCGCTTAACTTCAGCCTCTGCTAAAGAAGAGATCTTCAGCCAAGGTGGATTTAGAGCATTAGCCTCTGATAAAGGTGCAATTGACTCTTTAAGTGCTGTGACTATCTTAGAACAATATTTTAGTGAGCAAAGCTAAAGAATGATAAGTTTTGAGAAAAAATACGCTATAAAATCCTCCCTGCAACAAATTGAACAGGAGCTTATAGCTCTAGGTTTGTGGTCTTATGGTAAGAATAGACCAAATGATAAAGCCTTTTTGTCTACCACTCCTTTTTTTATGGATACCATGGAATTTCATCAATGGCTTGAATTTGTGTTAATTCCAAAAATTACAGTGCTTTTAGAAACTCAAGAGCAATTACCTGCAAATGTGCAAATTCATACCTTTGCCCAAGAGGTTTATCGTGGTAAATGGCACGAATATAAGCAACTTATCACAAAGTTAAAAGAGTTTGATAAGTTATTTGGTGGTGATTAGGTACAAATATTGCATAATTATAAAAAAGCTTTTTTTAGATAACGGAATTTTGACAAGTGGCATTTTTAGACAAGATAAAAGCACCTGCCCTTAATTTTTTAGGAGCTGCTAAAAAAAATAGTAAAGTAGCTAAGGGATTAGCTATAGGCTCAACTGCCTATAAGAAAGTCTCTATGTTCAAGATAGGTACTCCGATCTTGGTGTTAGCTTGCCTATCTATGATCACTTTACCGATGCCACCTTTCTTGTTAGACATTCTCTTTAGTGTCAACATTGCCTTATCTATGGTGGTATTACTAGTTTCTATCTATTCTAAAAAGCCACTAGATTTTGGATCATTCCCATCTGTTTTACTTTTAACCACCATTTTAAGATTGTCCTTAAACGTAGCTTCAACTCGTGTGATTTTGCTACATGGCCAAGATGGTACTGAGGCAGCTGGTAAAGTTATTGAAGCTTTTGGTAATGTGGTAATGGGTGGTAACTACACGGTTGGTATCATCGTATTTGCTATCTTAATTATCATTAACTTCCAGGTGGTAACCAAAGGTGCAGGACGTATCGCTGAGGTTTCAGCTCGTTTTACCTTGGATGCTATGCCTGGTAAACAGATGTCTATTGATGCTGACTTAAATGCAGGTATTATCGATCAGGACACCGCCCGTGAACGTCGTATTGATGTAACACGTGAAGCAGACTTCTACGGAGCTATGGATGGTGCTTCAAAGTTTGTTAAAGGTGATGCGGTAGCAGGTTTACTCATCATGGTGATTAACCTTGTAGGTGGTATCATCATCGGTGTGTTTAACTTTGATTTATCTGTAGCACAGGCGGCATCTATCTTTGCCATCTTAACCATTGGTGATGGTTTGGTTGCTCAAATCCCTTCCTTATTACTATCTGTAGCTGCAGCTATTATTGTTACAAGACAAAGTAGCTCTAAACAGGAAATGGGTCAACAAGTGGTTACCGATTTGTTCTCCCGTCCTAAGACTATGTACATTGTAGCAAGTGTCATCGGCATTATGGGTATTGTACCTGGTATGCCACATGTGGCTTTCTTGCTTTTAGCTTCAATTTGTTTAGGTATTGGTTATTTAGTTGAAAGACATCAAAAACAAAAAGAAAAGGCAGCTTTAGTTAAAGATCTTAAAGGGGGTGCTGATGGTGCTAAACCTCCTGTAGAGCAAAAAGAGTTGTCCTGGGATGATGTATCTGAGGTAGATGTCATAGGTTTAGAGGTAGGTTACAGACTTATACCTATGGTTGATAAGAACCAAAACGGTGAACTCTTAAATCGTGTAAAAGGTGTAAGAAAGAAGCTATCTCAAGACTTAGGTTTCTTAATACCACCAGTGCATATTCGTGACAATCTTGATTTAGGTCCTAACTTTTATCGTATTACTTTAATGGGCGTAACCTTTGGTGAAGCTGAAATTCAACCTGAGCGCGATATGGCTATCAATCCAGGTCAAGTCTTTGGTGATATTCCTGGATTAAAAGCAAAAGATCCTGCCTTTGGTTTAGATGCCGTTTGGATTAGTAAAGCTGATAATGACAAAGCTTTAGGCTTAGGTTATACCGTGGTAGATTGCTCTACAGTAATTGCAACCCACTTATCTCAAATTCTAGCTAATAACTGTGCTTCTTTAATTGGACAAGAAGAAGTGCAAAATATCCTAGATATTGTAGCTAAGACTCAACCTAAACTTGTAAATGGTCTAGTTCCTGCGGTGGTAAATTTAGGTTTATTAACTCATATCCTGCAAAACCTTTTAAACGAAGGTGTGCCTATTCGTGATATGCGTACTATTCTTGAAACCTTAGTAGAGTATGGTCCTAAGAGTCAAGATCCTGAAGTTTTAACAGCAGCTTGCCGTATTGGATTGAGACGTCTTATTATTCAAGATATTGTGGGATCGGAAAATATTGTTCCTGTAATTACGCTTGCTCCAGATCTAGAGAAAGTATTGCATAAGTCTTTAGAGACAGGTGGCTCTGAAGGTATTGGTATTGAGCCTGGTATGGCACAGAGAATTCAAAAGTCTTTGATGGATGCAACTCAAGCTCAGGAAATGGAAGGCGAGCCTGCTATTTTATTAACCTCAGGTATGTTGCGTTCTACCTTATCTCGCTTTGTAAAGAATACTATCCCAGGACTTCGGGTGTTGTCCTATCAGGAAGTACCTGACGATAAACAAATAAAAATCGTAAGCGTTGTCGGAAATCAAAATCAAGCTGGTAATATCTCTATGCGATAGGAGATTTAGCTCAAAAAATCTTGATTTTTGCTTAATTACTTAACAATATTGTAGTTTAAGTAACGGAATTTATTGACTTATTACCTTATGATTATGCAAAATTGATATTTGAGTAATTTTTTGCGTAATTAGATTAGAAAAATAATAACGAGATTAACATGAAATTAAAACGCTTTGTTGCAAAGGATATGCGTCAAGCCCTAGCTAAAATTAAGGAAGAGCTAGGCGCAGAGGCTGTAATTATGTCCAACAAGCGTATTGAAGGTGGTGTGGAAATCATTGCTGGTGTAGAAGAAACTATTACACCACATTCAACTCCTATTGAACCTAGCACCACTAATACCATTACTAGTAAAGCAGCTAAAGACAATGGTCCTTTATCAAGAATGTTAAAGGAAGATGAGGTAACTTTAGGTCAAGCTAATGCAAAACTTAAAGCCTCACAAACAAGTGTTGGCGGTCAAAAGGCACAAGGCTTTGCTAAGAGCCTTTTGGAGATCTTAGAGCGTCAACAACAGGTTCAAAGTAAACAAGCTTCAACTAATACTACCCCTAAGAGTGCTCCTAATAAGAAAGCTCCACCTGCTCCTTTATCTGAGCAAACAGGTCTTAAAGATCTATTCTTAAACGAAGAAGAGAAAAAGCAAGCTTTAAAGGTTGAAAACTCTCATGGTATCAGCTCTTATGAGTCAAAGGAATCTGCTAAAGATAAGAGTGAATTGTCTAAGATGCGTCAGGAAGTAGATTCCATTCGCAAATTATTACAATTTGAGTTAGCAGGCTTAATGGCCGATAGTAAAAAGAGAGAAGAGCCTGTTAAAGCTATGGTTTATGAGTTACTTTTAGGCTCAGGCTTTGATAAAAAGGTGGCTTTAGCTTTATCCGATAAGATTGACTCAGATGCTTCATTTAATTTTGCTTGGAGACAATTAGCCTCAATTGTTGAGGATAAATTACAAGTTGGTAATGATGAAATTGTTTCACAAGGCGGAATTGTGACACTTATAGGTCCTGCTGGTGTCGGAAAAACAACAACTTTAGCTAAATTAGCTGCTCGTTTTGTTATGAAATTTGGTCCTGATAGAGTAGCTTTAGTCACCGCAGATCATTATCGTATTGGTGCTGTAGAGCAGGTTAAGACTTACGGTCGTATCATGGGCTGTTCAACATTTGCGATAAAATCGCTTGATGAATTGCCTCAGATGCTCTATACCTTAAAAGATAAGAGCTTAGTTTTAGTAGACACCGTAGGTGTCGGCTTAAAAGATGAAAGATTTGGCACACAACTTGCACAGTTAAAACAGCAAGCAAAATTAAAACTAAAACATTATTTAGTTTTACCAGCTACTGCCCAAAGAAGAGTTTTAGAGCAAGCTTATGAGCATTTTAGTTCACTAGGCGTACAAGGACTTATTCTTACTAAAGTAGATGAGTCTGAATCTATAGCTGATGCATTATCTTTATGTTTAAGTAAAGAATTGACGTTATCTTATGTAACAGATGGTCAAAGAGTACCTGAGGATTTGCAGATCCCTAATGCTCGCAATTTAGCTCTAAAAGCCTTAAGTGCAGTAGAAAATGATGTTGCTAAAGTAGCACTAGATGAGAATGTGCTTTAAAAAGAACATATAAAGAAGGATGAAATATGGAAGAAATTGCAACTAAAAAACGCCAGGTAAAAGTTATCACTGTAACCGGTGGTAAAGGTGGTGTTGGTAAGTCTAGCGTTTCACTTAATATTGCAGTTGCTTTGTGTTTACTTGGCAAAAAAGTAATGCTATTTGATGCTGACTTAGGTTTGGCTAATATCGATGTGATGTTAGGTTTAAAAGTTGATAAAAACCTAGGCCATGTGTTAAACGGTGAGTGTGAACTTGAGGATATTTTACAAACAGGTCCTCATGGTCTAAGAATTGTGCCAGCATCTTCAGGTTTAAAACAGATGGTAGAGCTATCTGTTGAACAACACGCAGGTTTAATTAGAGCATTTTCTACCTTAAAAGAGGACATCGACTTCTTTATTGTAGATACCGCAGCTGGTATCTCTGACATGGTTTTATCCTTCTGCCGTGCCGCTCAAGATGTTCTAATGGTAGTTTGCAATGAGCCAACTTCTGTTGCTGATGCTTATGCTCAGATGAAAGTTTTATCTCGTGACTACGGTGTAAATAAATTCAAGATTATTGGTAATCAATTACATTCATTAGATGAAGGTAAATTGATGTATCAAAAACTAGTTACTGTAACCGAGAGATTTATTGATGCTACCTTAGAGTTAGTAGCTTGTATCCCAGTGGATATGAACATGCGTAAAGCTATTCGTCAAAGATCTTGTGTGGTTGATGTGTTCCCAACCTCACCTGCAGCAAGAGCCTTTAAGACTTTAGCTAATCGTATTACTACCTGGCCAATACCTCAAGTTGCAGGTGGTCATTTAGAATTTTTTGTTGAAAATTTGATCTGCAACAATAAGAAAGAATAATAAAAACGCTTATTATTAAGTAATTGAATAATTAGCTAAAATATAAAAAAGTGGAAAGGTATGTCTGCAGTATTAAACGGTGCTAAAGTTTATCAAGCTCAAAAGAAAGCTGATATGAGCGTATTAGTGGAGAAATTTGCTCCGCTAGTAAAGCGTGTCGCTTTGCATCTTAAGGCAAGGCTACCTGCCAGTGTAGAATTAGACGATTTAATCCAATCGGGCATGATTGGGCTTATGGATGCGGTAAATAATTTTGAGGAAGGTCATGGTGCCGTCTTTGAAACTTATGCTTCTATCCGTATCCGCGGTGCCATGATCGATCAGATGCGTCAATCTGATTGGGCTCCTCGCAGTGTGCACCAAAATACCCGTAATATCGCAAGTGCAGTTTCAAAGTTGTCTCACAAGTTAGGTCGTGAGCCTACAGAGTCTGAGATTGCACAAGAATTAGGTGTAGATTTAGAAAAATATCGCCAAATGCTTCTAGATTCAGCATCAACTCAGATGGTTGGTATTGAAGATTTAGGAGTTTCTGACGATGTAATAGCAGAGGGCAGTGATCATACAAAAGATAAATTGTTTGAAATCTTAGCCTCAGCTAAATTTAAAAAAGCATTAGCTTTAGCAATTAAAGGCTTACCTACAAGAAATCAGCAGGTGTTAGCCTTGTATTATGATGAGGAATTAAACCTAAAAGAAATTGGAAAAGTTTTAGATTTAAGTGAATCTAGAATTAGTCAGTTACTCTCAGAATCCATGGCAAGATTGAGATCTGCGCTTAAAGATTGGAGTACAATTTAGGTTTGTGTATCAATTTTTATATTTTATAGTGGCTTTTTGTATAGAAAATCACTATAAAAATAAGTAAAAGGTTGACTAGGTTAGATACTGTTACCTTAAAGTTACCTTAAAAAGGAGACTATCTTGGATAAGAATATCAAGATCTTAATTGTTGATGACTTCTCAACAATGCGTCGTATTATTAAAAATCTTTTAAGAGATTTAGGCTTTAATAATACCCACGAAGCAGATGACGGTGCTACAGCATTACCAATGCTTGAGGCTGGTGATTTTGACTTTGTGGTAACCGATTGGAATATGCCAATTATGCAAGGTATTGATTTGCTAAAGGCTATTCGTAAGAGCCCTAAGTTAAAGGCTATGCCTGTACTTATGGTTACCGCTGAAGCTAAGAGAGAGCAAATTATTGAAGCTGCTAAAGCTGGTGTAAACGGCTACATTGTAAAGCCATTTACTGCAGCAACTTTAAAAGCAAAGTTAGATAAGATCTTTGAGCGTTTTGAATAAGGTTTAGGTCAATCATGGTCGAAGAAACTAAAAAAATTTTAACAGTTGACGATCTTGATGAGATCAAGTGTTTAGTAGAAGCTGGCATGCAAGAGGAAGCTGTAGCAAAGCTATGCTCTTTATCAAATTCTTGTTGTCAAACTAAATGCGGTCAAGTATTTGAGCAAGTGGGTACTTTAACCCGTGATTTGCACAATGCAATTAAAGCCTTTGCTGAAGATGAGCGTATTCAAGTAATTGCAAAAGTGGATATGCCACGTGCCTCAGAGAGATTAGCCTCTATTATTGAGATGACTAATAAAGCTGCTTCAAGAACCTTAGATGCAGTGGATGCATGTGATCCTTTAGTTAAGCAATTACAAAATGGTGTAGATAAATTACTACCAGCTTGGAATGCTTTAATGCACGGTCGTATTGATAGAGATAACTTTGTGACTTTGTGCAGAAACGTAGATGTTTTAATTCATTCTACTCAGAATAATGCTAAGAATTTGTGCGAAGAGTTAAATACTATTTTACTTGCACAAGACTATCAAGATTTAACTGGTCAAATGATTCAGAAGGTAATTACCTTAGTAGCAGAAGTCGAAGAAAAGCTACTTACCTTCTTGAAGAATTTTACAGATGAAGAAAAATCAATAACAAAAGATGATGCTCAACAAGGCTTAACACCACAAGGTCCAGCACTTGAGAGCGTAAAAGAACAAACAGAAAATGTAGCTTCAAGTCAAGATGAAGTTGATGACTTACTTGCAAGCTTAGGATTCTAATTAACGGAGATAGAACATGGATGAGGAAATTCTACAAGACTTTATAGTAGAAGCTGGAGAGATTATTGAAAATCTTAACGAACAGCTTGTCCAGATTGAGAAAACCCCAGATGATAAGGATTTGCTCAATGCTATCTTTAGAGGTTTCCATACCGTAAAAGGTGGTGCTGGATTCTTACAGTTAACATCTTTAGTTGAAGTATGCCATGCAGCTGAAAGCTTATTCGATGAGCTTCGTAATGGTCGTATCAGCATGTCACCTGATTTAATGGATGCTGTACTTCAAGCTTATGATGAAATCACTACCATGTTCGACAGCGTTAAGAATGGTGATGTTCCAGACGATGCTCCAAGTGAGTTAATCGACAGATTGCATGCTTTAGCTCAAGGTACTGCAGTTGCAGCACCTGCTGCTCCTAAAGAAGAACCAAAGCCTGAACCAAAGGAAGAGCCTAAGGTAGAGCCTGTAGCAGAAGAAAAAGCTGAAGCTCAGGATGATTCTTCAATTGATGATATTACAGAAGAAGAGTTTGAAGCTTTACTAGATCAATTACATGGTAAAGGTCATGCACCAGGTGCTGATGATGCTAAAGATAGCAATGGCGATATCACTGATGCTGATTTTGAAAAGATGCTTGAGAATGTTGAAGAACAAACTCATGCTAAAGAAAAACAACAAAAAGCTCATGAGCTTAAGGTAGCTTCAGGCGAGGACTACAACAAAGCTAATGAAGCTGCTAAAGCTACTCCTGCACCAAAGGCAGAAACTCCTAAAGCTGAAGCTCCTAAGGCACCAGCTAAGAGCGAGAATAAGGGCGCTGAAGGTAAGAGTGCAGCTGAGGCTGACACCACAGTACGTGTAGATACTAAAGTTCTAGATGACATTATGAACTTAGTAGGTGAGTTAGTACTAGTACGTAACCGCTTAGTTAATATGGCATCTCGTAGAGCTGATCAGGAAATGTCAAAGGCAATTTCTAATCTTGATGTAGTAACAGGGGAATTACAAAACTCTGTGATGAAGACTAGAATGCAACCTGTTAAGAAGGTATTTGGTAGATTCCCACGTGTGGTTCGTGACTTAGCTCGTAAGCTTGGTAAAAAGATTGAGTTACGTATGGAAGGTGAGGATACTGAGTTAGATAAGAACTTAGTTGATGCACTTGCTGATCCTATGATCCACATGGTTCGTAACTGCTGTGATCACGGTATTGAATCTCCAGCTGAGCGTGTGGCTGCTGGTAAAGATGAAACTGGTGTAGTAACCCTATCTGCTGCACAACAAGGTGATCATATCTTACTTAAGATCTCTGATGATGGTCAGGGTATGGATCCTGATAAGTTACGTCAGGTAGCTGTAGATAAAGGTCTTATGGATGAAGCTGCAGCTGACAGATTGTCAGATGCGGATGCTTTAAACTTAATCTTTGCACCTGGTTTCTCAACTAACAAAGAAGTAACCGATATCTCAGGTCGTGGCGTAGGTATGGATGTGGTTAAGACCAACATCTCAAAATTAAATGGTATCGTACACGTAGTATCCACCTACGGTAAAGGTACTACTATTGAGATTAAGGTTCCATTAACCTTAGCTATCTTACCAACCTTAATGATTAGTGTTTCACACAGAACCTTTGCACTACCATTAACCTCTATTTCTGAGATCTTCTACTTAGACTTAGATTCAATGCGTAATGTGGATGGTTTAAATACTATCGTAATTCGTGATAAAGCAATTCCATTATTCTTCTTGAAACAATGGTTTGAAGGTGTTTCAATTCAAGAGTACATGAAGAGCAAGGCTCATATTGTGCTAGTTCAAGTATCAGCAGCTCAATTAGTAGGCTTTGTAGTTGACGAATTACTAGGTCAAGAAGAAGTTGTGATTAAGCCTTTAGATGATGTGCTCCGTCATACTCCTGGTATGGCAGGTGCAACTGTTACCTCTGATGGTGGTATTGCACTAATTTTGGATATTCCAGGTTTAATGAGAGCATATGCTCATAAGAACGCAGAACGAGTTCAAACTAATGTAGCTAATGTAATGGATAAAGTAGAAGAAGCCATTACAAATAAATAAACTAAAATAAGAATAATTATAATTAAAATAAATAGGATAATTTTATGGCAACCAAAGTATTGATTGTAGATGATTCAACTTTTTTCCGTAAAAGACTAAAAGAGATTATTGAATCAGATCCTACAATGCAGGTTGTAGGCGAGGCAAAAGACGGAAAGGAAGGTGTATCTTTAGCAGCTTCTCTTCATCCAGATGTGATCACTATGGATGTGGAAATGCCAGTTATGGATGGCATTACAGCTGTAAAAGAGATTATGGCAAAGACACCAACTCCTATTTTAATGTTCTCCTCCCTAACTTTTGAAGGCGCTAATTCTACCTTTAAAGCACTTGAGGCAGGAGCGGTAGACTTTATGCCTAAAAACTTTGATGACATTGCTCACCGTCGTGAGGATGGAATCAAGGCTTTGTTAAATGCCATAAAAGCCGTATCAAGAAGCCGTGTTCGTGGGTTTAGACCAGCTTTATCTACTAGCACCACTGCGCGTCCTTCAAGTTTAAGTGCTACCCGTACAAGTTCAACACTTTCAAGTACTACAAGAACTTCTACTTTAAGCTCAACAAGTTCACTTTCATCTCGTTTATCTACAACTGCAACAGCTCCTGCTCCTACACAAGGTGCTGCTTTAGGTCAGTACAAAAAGATTAACGAGTTGTTATCCTCAGAGCAGGGCGTTCCTGCAGCTGCCAGAAAATTTACCTTTGGTGATCATAAAGCTGAAACTACAGCCTTTAAAAAATCTGGTAAGTCTCACAGCTTAGTAGCCATCGGTAGCTCTACAGGTGGTCCTATTGCACTACAAGAGATTATTCCAAAGCTTCCAAAGCTTAATGTACCTGTTGTAATCGTACAGCACATGCCTGGCTCCTTTACTAACACCTTTGCTGCAAGATTAGATGCTATGAGTCAATTGCATGTTGTTGAAGCAAAAGATGGTGATGTGCTAGAGCCTGGTACTTGTTATATTGCTCCAGGTGGCAAGCAGATGATTTTCGAGCGTTTTGGTTTAAAGACTCGTATTCGTATTATTCAAGATACTGGTAGAGTAACTTACAATCCTTGTGTGGATGTTTCCTTTGCCTCTTTAGCTCAAATCTTTGGCAACAAAGTGCTAGCTATGATCTTAACTGGCATGGGCTCTGATGGTTGTGAAGGTTGTCAGTTATTAAAGGCTAAAGGCTCTGTAATCTGGGCTCAGAATGAGGAAACCTGTGTGGTATATGGTATGCCTCAGGCTGTAGTAAATGCTAATGTAGCAGATTTAGTATTACCATTAGGTGATATTGCAGGTTGTATCGTAAAAGAATTAGGTTAAGACACTAAAAGGCGGGATCATGAACTTTTTAGGAATTTTTGTTGGTATCGGATGTATCGTAGCAGCGATGATGCTAGAAGGTACTAATCCTAGCATGATGTTAGTATTGCCTGCTTTCTTAGTAGTGTTTGGAGCTTCTTTCTTCGCCTGCGTAGTACAGTTTCCATTTGCCCATATTTTAGGTGCTTTAAAGTGCTTTTTATGGTTGTTAATTCCACCTCACATTAGACTTGAAGCTCAAGTAGAGTTACTTGTAGGTTTATCAACCACTGCAAGACAACAAGGCTTGTTAGCCCTTGAAAACTCCATTGCCTCTGCATCTGATGATTATACCCGCGATGGTATTCAGATGATTGTTGATGGTGTGGATAAAGATGCCTTAAAGCAAATTCTAGAGCAAGCCATTGCTGTTGAAGAAGCTAAATACGAGCCTTATGCAAAGATGCTAGAGTCTATGGGTGGTTATTCCCCAACCATGGGTATCATAGGTGCAGTATTAGGCTTAATTCATGCTATGAGTTTGCTTGATAGACCTGACGAGTTAGGTCCTGCAATTGCAGTTGCTTTCGTGGCAACTATTTACGGTTTGGTGCTAGCAAACCTAATCTGTTTGCCTGCTGCTAATAGAGTTAAGTCAGTAGTTGCTGAAATGACCTTATTTAAGTACATGACCTTAGAAGGTCTAGTATCAATTGCAGCTGGCGAAAACACCATGATGTTAAAGCGTCGTCTTGCTGTATATTCATCAGAAAGCAAAGAGAATCAATAAGATAAGGCAAGTTCATGAAAAAGAAACCACCTGAGCATGAGAACTTAGAGCGTTGGATGGTATCCTACGCTGATTTCATGACCTTATTGTTTGCTTTGTTCGTAGTTTTGTACGCCTTTGCGATGGCAAAGCAGTCAGATGCTAAGTCTATTGCTGAGAGTATTGCTCAGGCTTTTAATGAAACTATTGTAAACTCCCCAGGTGGAACCCTTTTAGTCCCAAGCACGGTAGCTCAACAGTTATCTGAGGAAGTTCAAGATGCTGTGAAAGCTCAATTAGATGCTCAACAAGGTGATACTGGTAAGCAAATCATTGAAGATGGTGGTGTGATGATGAATTTCCAGACCACCTCAACTGTTTCAAAAGAGCAGAGGGATGATACCACCTCTGGCTCTGATGATGAAAAAGATGCACAGAATAATGCTGATAACATTACTAGCGCAGGTGAACTTGTAATCTCTGAGAATACTGTATCTCAAAATCAAACCCCACAATCAAACAAACCAGAAGGTGGTTCTCAAACTGGTGATGGCGGTTTCCAAGCTGGTGGTGCTAAAGATCAATATGAAATCGGTGGTCGTACCGAGGTGGATGCTGTAACACAGGCAGAAGGAAAACTTGGTAATCACTTTGATGCTATTCGCCGTTCCATCTCAGAGGCAATTAGCGAAACTGGTATGGAAAAATTCATTGATATTGAAGAAGATCCACATTGGTTAACTATCAATATCAATTCAGGTTTAATTTTCGCAGAAGGTAGTGCTTCTGTATTAGCTGCTTCTCGTCCTATTATTGCTCGTATTGCAGTAGCTATTTCAAATATCAATAACTACATTCGTATTCGTGGTTATACTGATAATACCTTTATTCCAAATGGAATCTTTAGAAACAGTTGGGATTTATCTGCAAATAGAGCGGTATCTGTACTTGAAGAGCTTGAAAAAGCTGGTATTATTCCTGATCGTATGGCAGTTGAAGCTTTTGGTCAGTACTCACCAAAATACTCAAATGCAACTGCAGCAGGTCGTGCTATGAACCGTAAGGTAGTAATTGCTATCTCTCGTTATGCTATGGAAGCACCTAAGACCATCAATGTACCAGAAGGTGGATTGATTAAATCTAAGGGCGATAATGTTCCACAAGGTAGCGCAGGTACTGCTGATCTTAATGTAGTACGTGGTGAGGATAACACCATAGAATTGAATTTTAGCGACAAATAAGGAGCTATTGTGTTAGTTTGGGCTATTGCAAGTCAAAAAGGTGGTGTAGGTAAGACCACTACAGTTGCATCTTTAGCAGGTTGGTGTCAAAAAGAGAATATTAAGGTTCTAATTATTGATACCGATCCACACGCATCATTAACTAGCTATCTAGGCTTTGACTACAATTCTATTGAAAAGAATTTATATGATTTATACACTCAAAAAAATCTTACCCGTGAAAATGTCTTAGAGTGTGTAACCCATACTAATTTTCCAAATCTTGATATTATAGCGTCCTCAATGACTCTAGCTACTATTGACCGTAAGTTATCAGGTCAACAAGGTGTAGGTAGAATTTTATCTAAAGCTTTAGCTTTAATTGATGATGACTATGATGTCGCAATTATTGACTGTCCACCTATCTTAGGTGCTTTGATGGTCAATGCTTTAGTTGCAAGTAGCTCTGTATTAGTACCAACTCAAACCGAGTTCTTATCCTTAAAAGGTCTTGAGGGTATGGTACGTACTTTTTCTATTATGAAAAAAGCAGATGCAGCCTGCAATATCAATTACACGATTGTGCCTACTATGTATGACAAACGTACTAAGGCCTCTCGTACCTCTTTAGACTTTTTAAAAGCACACTATAAAGATAATTTATGGAATAAGCAGATCCCAATAGATACTTTATTTAGGGAATCCTCCCAAAGAGGTATGCCTATTACCATGTTAGACTCTAAATGCCGTGGAGCGGTAGCTTACCATGAGCTACTTGTAGATATAATCTCAAAAGAGCTTAAATCTAACCCTGAGAAGGTAACTCCAAACGTGGCAGCTATTGTTAATTTAAAAGATGATGAAACAGTAGCTACTCAAAAAGAGCACAATGATATCGATTTAGTTGCAAATGACATGGGCTCCATGCTCAATTAAATAAGGAATATTTTTGTATGTCATTTCACGAGATAGACGACACTTTAGTAGCATACTTTAAGCAAATGCTTGAAGAGGAAGTCCCTGCTGATACAGCAGAGGACGTTGCCACTCACGACTTGTCTGTGTCTGATGAGGAGATCTCAAAGCTAGAGGCTCAAGACAGCTTACAAGCAAAGGGTAAAGATGCCCAAAATGAGTATATTGCTCCAAGCTATGATCCTGAAACTCTAAAGGTAAATCCAAGCTATCAAGAGATCAAAGCCAATGAGGTTGCTCAAGATGACTTACAACCTCAATTGCAAGTTCAAGAAGAGACTAAGACTCAAACTGAGAGCTTACCTTTTGCTGAGCATCCATCATTGCAGTCTTTACTTGAAGATCTTGAGACTAAAGTAAAGCCTGTTACCCAAACTCAAGTTGTTGAAGATACTAAAGTTGCACAAGAGACTAAGACTGACACTCAGACTGAGACTCAAAATGCTACAGAAACTCAAGTTGAAAAAGAGACTACTAAAGTTGTAACTCATGATAAGGAAGTTGCAACTGAGCAGGAATTGCAAGAGACACCTAAAGAGTCTCCTTATGAGTGGAAGAATATTGAGATGCCTAATGATTTCCAGGCTTTGTTCTTCCAAGTACGTGGTATTCGCTTTGCAGTGCCACTTGTGGATTTAGGTGGTATCTTCCAGTGTGACAAGATCACCCCATTATTTGGTAAACCAAAGTGGTTTATGGGTATTGCTGACATTCGTGGTCGTAAGATGAATGTAGTTGATACCATTAAATGGGTAAAGTCTGACGTGGAGCCTGCCGATAAGTATGAGTATATGATTGCACTTGGCAAAACTCTATGGTCCATAGGTTGTGATAAACTTGAGGGTAATAAGATTTTGCACAAGGATAATGTAACCTGGCGTGAAAACGCAGGTAACAGACCTTGGCTTGCAGGCATTGTGAAAAAAGAAATGTGTGCATTGTTGCACGTAGATGCCTTAATCAAGATGTTTGAAAATGGTGTGAACCTCAAAGATCTAGATCTGCAAATGAGTGAATGATCAAAGTTTTAACTTTTTACCACTGTATTTATTGATATCTTGATTAAAATAAGACTATAAATAAAGAAAAGCACATACTTTAATAGATGTGAACATAAGAGGAATTTATCAATGTCAAAAGAAGAAAAACAAAGCAGCTTTCTTGATCTAGGCACTAATGATAAGAAAGGTGAGTTACTTCGTTGGGTTACCTTCCAATTAGGTAATGAAATGTATGGCGTAAATGTTATGCAAGTTCGTGAAGTATTACGCTACACTGACATTGCTCCTGTTCCTGGCGCACCTTCATATGTACTAGGTATTATCAATCTGCGTGGTAACGTAGTAACTGTTATTGATACTCGTGCTCGTTTTGGTATTCCACCAGCTGAGGTTACCGATAACACTCGTATCATGATTATTGAGTCAGAAAAACACGTAATTGGTATCTTAGTAGATTCAGTTGCTGAAGTTGCTGATCTTAATACTGCTGATATTGACGATACACCAAATGTTGGTACTGAGGAGAATGCTCAGTTCATCAGTGGTGTATGCAACCGCAAGGATGACTTGTTAATCTTAATTGATTTAACTAAGTTATTCACTGAATCTGAGTGGAAAGAAGTTACAAACTTAGGTTAATTTAAAAATTTATACAAAAAATAGCGGTGCAAGTCACCGCTTTTTTGTATAAATTCAGCACAAACTAAAAAAATCTGCTAGTATAGCTATATAGTTAATTTTAAATAGAATTTTTTTAAAGAATAAAGAGTTTTTATGCAGTCATATTTAGATGTTTCTATGATGGTTGTAATTGGCGCTGTAGTAGTGCTACTTATCTTTATTCTAATTTCTTTTATCATCTCCTCCCACAGATCGTCAGTTCTTGAAAAAGAGAATAGTGCACTGCGTAAGTCTTTAGAGCAGGCTTTAAAAGCACTAAATGAGCAAGTTACTAAACAAGAAGAGCAAGTTCTAGCCTTAGACAGAAAATCTAAGTCTTACGACAAGCAATTAAATTATGTAACTCAAACTCTAGAGGATTTAATTGATAAGCAACGTTCAATTGATACCTCTTTTGACACTCTTCAGGTTAAAGTAGAGCAGACTAAAAAAGAGTTTGAGAACAATTCTGTTGAGAATCAACCTATCATCTTAGCTAAGAGATTACTCTCTGAAGGTATGAGCATTGATGAGGTTATTGCTAAGACTAACTTACCAAGCTATGAAGTATCTATGCTTGCTAAAGTCCATAATCTTCAGGCAAGACCAAAATCTATTGAAGAGCAAGCTCATCAAATGACTGAGCAGTATCAATCAGCTCAAGTAAATACTACTTCAGCAGTTGAAGATCCTTTAGCGCAAGGAGTTGAGCAAAATGAGGAAACTCAAGCTTTTGCTCGCAAAATGCAACCTACCCACCATGTAGCTAATCTAAAAGCTCGTGATGCTTACGGTATAGGTTCAAAGTCTATCTTACGTCGTCCACGATAAAATATTATGATTAAGAATTTACAAGATGAGATCATGCAAGCAGCATTAGATCTCAAGGAGTTATTTCCAAAATACCATCAAATCTACGTTACCGCAGAATCTCTAACCGCAGGTGAAATTGCCTCATCTATTGTTAAAATCCCAGGCTCCTCAAGTTACTTTGAAGGTGGTTTTGTAACCTACTCAAATGAACTAAAGCACGATATTCTAGGGGTTAAAATCGAAACACTAAACGAGTTTGGCGCTGTATCTGAGGCAGTTGTAAAACAAATGACTCAAGGTGCCCTAAATAGAGCTACAAAGGCTACTATTGCTGTTGCGGTAAGTGGTATTGCAGGTCCTGATGGTGGTACTCCAGCTAAACCAGTAGGCACCGTTTGGATGGCTGTGCAAAAAAGGGGAGAGGAAAGTCGCGCTACCCTCTTGCAATTACATGGCTCAAGAGATGAGATAAGATTGCAAACTACACTTCATGCACTAAAGGCTTTAATTGAAACTACAGTAGCTTAAATCAAGCTACTGCAATTGTAAACCTCTTAGGGAATCGTAATCTTAAGGTAAGTATCTTAGAGTATATCCAAAAACTGTTGGACGGACATCTTTTGGTGTTCCGTATTCTAATCTCTCAGGCTTTTCAAGAATATACCTTAAAGTATTGATATAGAACATCAGTTTATCCTTAAGATTTAAGGTTGGAAATCTCTCTCTCATTTCCCTTCGTATATCTGATGGAGCCTTAGAAGATGGAATTCCAATATAAGAGTTTGTATTGTCATCTCCAACAAAGAATGACAGGATTGGATAGTCAAGATCTTCAAATTCTGCAATTAGACCATGTATAGCCATTTGTGCGTTACTAAAGCGCAGGACAAAAGAAACTGTGTCTGAAAGCTCTTTAATACCGTTGTCGTCTTGATCTGGTAAAAAGTGCACTAGTCGACGGAGTTTATCCATATTCTCTAAAAGATAATCGGTAGCATCAATAATGTCTAATTTAGGCATTTTGCTGATATGAGTGTAGAGCTTTTTATTCTCAAAAAAGATCTCATTAGTTTGACCAAATGTATACGCCATACACTGATACATACCAAATTTACCAGAGGCATGATCAAGCTCGTAGTAGTTTTCAAAAAAGTCTAAATGATCTTTAAAATTATTCCCAATAAGATCAAAAAACTCTTTCATTATTATTGATTCATCTTTATCGTTTGCAGCTAAGGCTTTGATTTTGTCTAGATCCAAGGTGTTAACAATTTTTTCTTTAAATTTCCTTGATATCTCATCAACAGTGCCATTTCTTGAATAGCGCGCATTACTCATAAGTTATCCTTCCATAAAAATCAATTTTAAAGTGATTCTTAAAGTTAACGAATGTACTTTAAGATATATCCATGTGAAAAATTTTTATAGCCTTCAGGGGTACCTTCAACAAGTCTTTCTGGCTTTTCAATAATGTATCTTAAGGTGTTTATGAAAAACATTAAGTCTTCAGCTAATCTCATTTGTTTAATAAATTTGTGACTTTGTGAATGGATGTCATCACTAGCACTTAAGGTTCCAAGTCCAATATATTCAGCATATTGATCATTTGAGATGAAAAACCTCATGCATTTAGATTGATCTTTAGGAATAATTTCAGGAGTTAAGAAAGCCTCAATACTGTTTCTTGGGTGGCTGAATCTTATGATGATGGAGCCTGGATTTAAAAAATCATTATCCATGTAAATATCAGCTAAATTCTTGCTAAAGTGCAATATTTTTGTAAGTACGTCTATATGTTTATAAATAAAATCCGCTGCTTCTACAACGTCTAGGATCTTCATCTTACTGATGTGGGTATAGACTTTCTTATTCTCAAAAAAGATATTGTTAGATGCACCATAGATATAGTACAAAGAGTTTAAAGTACCAAAAGTACCAGAATTTTTGGTCATATCAAAATGATCTTCGATGATTTTTGTTTTTGAAAACATCAACTTTGCTGCATTTTCAAATATGCTTAGTAAAGAAAAGTTTTCCGAAGTATTATCTTTGATGTCTTCTGAAGAACTGTCAGCTTGATCCTTTGCTACTTGATTTTCTTCTTGAGATAGACCTAACTCTTCAAATGAAGGATTTAAAATATTGTCAAAGTATTCGTTCTTTACGTTATCAAGAAAAGTTGTTGCTGAATAAGTAATTTTTGGCATAAAAATCTCTGCTGTTTAAGAAATAAGAGCAATTTTAGCAATTTTTAGCCTTAGATAAAATTATCTCACTTCCTATTTCTTGCATAATCCTAAGTGCACTTAGCATTCTTTTACCAAAGTTTTCGGTTAAGAAATACTCTACATGCAGTGGATAGCCTTCAAAAGTCTTTTTATCAATAAGCTTAAATTGACGTAGTTCTTTTAATTGCTCAAGCAGCATTTTTTGAGAAATACCATGTATGGCATGCTCAAGCTCGCTTAAAGATTTGGGTCCATCTTTAAGTCCAAACATGATAATCGTTTTCCACTTTCCTTTGATTAAATCGTGCACGATTTCTAAAGGACAGGTGTAGTCTTCACGTATTTTCATATACATTCAAAGATACCCACGAAAAAGTGGGTAATTTACACAAAATTAAACCACTCCTAAAATGACTTTGTCAGAAAATTTTAGGAGACTTATCATGAATAATACAGCATTATTACTTATCGATATTCAAAATATTTATTTTGCCAAAGGTCCTTTCTGCTTACATGAACCTGAAAAAGCTACTACTAACGCTAAAGCTTTGTTAGAGTATTTTAGGCATCATAACCTAGAGGTTATCCATGTTGTCCACAATTTTAATACTGACTCTTACACTCAAGAGCATGACTATTTGTGTGAAATCCAAAGCTTAGTAAAACCACTTCCTCAAGAGAAAGTAATCTTTAAAGATTATCCTAGTGCCTATTTTAAAACTTCGCTTCAAGATTATTTACAAGAGCATCATATTAACAAACTAGTTATAGCTGGTATGATGACGCACATGTGTGTAAGTACCACTACAAGAGCTTCTAAAGATTTTGGCTATGAAGTAACTTTAATTGAGGATGCTTGTACCACTAAAGAGCTTGCCTACAAAGACGAGATAATACCAGCAACCACAGTTCACAAAGCAAATATTGCAGCTTTAGATAAAGTATTTGCAACTGTGATGAGCACTGATGCCTTTTTAAGCAACTTTTAAATTTTCTCCTAGCGGTGAAGCAATCACCGCTACTTTCAAATTGTCTAATATTTACAGTTTAACTAATAATACACAAAGCGCTATTACTGCTAACTGTGTACTTACCTTCAATACTCTCTCCACACCAAAATTCTTTACAAGGTTTTGCAAAACTTAAAGCTAGCTCCTTATCACTAAAGTTAAAATACACTTCAATTACTTCATGAGTTTTCTTATTTTGAATTTTAAAGTAGCTAAAGTCATCTTTATAACTTAGCTCTTTATCCCAAGCTTTAACTTCAAGAATTTTGTTGATCTTTTCTAAATCTGTATCTTCTAAAGTATGGATAGCATCACCAAGCATAAGAACTCCATCAGAGATTAAGATGGTAGCTAGATGTACTTTATAATCCTCAGTTGATGCAACCTGATCTTTTAAGTTCTTTAAGCACAAACAATCAGGATCATTTATCCAAAGCTTTTTATTCATCCACTGACGGTTAAATACTTCAAAGGCAATTTGTTTAATACGGTGATGTTCTCTTACAATGTCATCACTAACTCTCATACCATGCACTAAACCTAAAGATGGCCATAATGGGGCATTGCAACCTAGGATAAAAGCATCTTTACCTACAGCTTTTAAAATGATCTCAAGACCTTTTCTGTAGTTATCTACACAGGAGAAATTTCTGTTGTAGCAATAGCTCCTAATTGCTCCCCAGTAACAAGCATCAAGCTTAAAGTATTTGATGTGAAGATCATGACTAAAGTAATGGAAGACTTTAGTGATGTAATCTAAAACCTTTGGATTACTAAAATCTAAAGCATACCAAGGTGTATCACGCCAACCACCGTAGGTTAGATTGTCAGAGCTTACAAGATTTCCAAAGGAGTCTTTTAAAAGAAAATCAGAATGTTCTTTAAATACCTTAGAATTACCACTTACAATAAATGGAGCTACCCATAAAGCTGCCTTTTTACCTTCTTTATGGATGTCATCTACAATAGCTTTTAAACCACCTTCAAATTTGTCGGTAAAGCATAGCCAATCTCCCATGTGAGTTTGATAACCATCATCAATTTGGATGTACTCAAGAGCTTTATGCTCTTTAAGTAACTCAAGATTGTCTTTAATGGCTTTACTTGAGATATTCTCATAGTAGTAATACCAAGAGCACCAACCATTTGGATTACTTTTAAATTGAAGTGGCTTGTGGTGAGAGTTGATAAGAGCTGCAAACTTATCTAAAAGCTCTTGTTTACTGTCACCTTCAAGAATAGTAAAACTTTCAAATTCTAAAAGCTCTCCTACCTTAAGTTTAGCGCAGGCTAAATCCATATCGATTTTGATCTTGCCGTTAGGGTAAAGATAAAACACTCCAATATAGTGATTTGAGCTTGTAAAGCCTAATAAATACCATTTGTTATCTTCAAAAAAGAGGCAGTAGTTATAGCAGTTTTTAAAGTTTGGATTTGGATTTTGACAATAAGGAGGCTCGTCATCAGGACATCTTCCAATGCTAATAGGATTTAAAAAGGTGCCACAGGTTTGGCTTAGCATCTGATAACCTTCAGCATAGAAAGGGGTTAAAGAGTCTACTTTTCCTTCAAATATAGTGTAGGAAGGTAAACTCTCTTGAGTGGTGATAAGTTTTACAAGTTTATATTCATTATTTTTGCAAGAGAGAACGCTTATCGCAGAAGCTTTAAGGGAGGATTTAAAACACTCAAGTAAACTATCTAAGCTCATAAAAAGATCCTTAATCTAAACATCTTGTTTGATTATAGATTAAGGTGTTATAAAGAGTAAGAGTGAATGTTTAATTTAACAAGCACGATCACTTACTTTTTAAGGTAATGAGATTGATTTGAGACAAAATGCCAATTCTAAGTGGTACCCCAGCCCAAATTTGAGTGCCGTTAGATACGATTACTTGCTCATTACCAAGTTTATAGTAGCCACTTACTAAGCCTCCGTTAGCAATTTTTATTAAAGTAGCAAGCCCTGGCATCATGCCTCCGTGGGTATGACCAGATAAAGTAAGTGCTGAAAGATCTTCTAAATCAAGACAAAGCTTTGGTTGGTGAGCTAAAAATATAGATGGAATATTTTTATCAAGAAAAGGTTTTACAGCTTCCACATCTGGTTCTGTCATATCAAAGCGTTCTGCTGCTTTATCAATTAAACCTGCTAGATTAAATAGGGGAGTGCCACTCTCATCTTTGATGATGACAGTTTTATTTTCTAAAAAAGGAATACCACCATTAGTAAAATAATCTACCCATTCTTGATAGCCAGAGTAGAACTCATGATTACCTGATACTCCGTAGACACCATATTTTGCTTTTAGATTGAAGAGAATTTTTGTTTTAGGCTCTAAAGCTTCAACTTCACCGTCAATAAGATCGCCTGTGATAACGATTAAGTCAGGATTTAGCCTATTTACTCTATCAACGATATTCTCAATATCACTTTCTCTTGTAGGAAGACTTATGTGTAAGTCTGACAGTTGCACTATCTTAAAGTTATCAGCTGCAACAGATAGATTTGCAATTTCAATTTGGTACTCAGTTAGAACTGGCTTATCAAAACCGTTGTAGATACCTTTACAGGAGATTAAAAAAGATAACACTAAAAAGGTTAAAGCGTAGCGAGAGGATTTAGCTGGAATAATAAAGCGAGTTTTATCTTTTTTAATAAGCTTGAAAAGTCCATTGATCCCCATTCTTATTACGGTTAATAAGAATACAAAAATAGAAGTGAAATAGAGTGTATTTAAAATAATAGACAGTGTTCTTGTTAAATTAGGATCCATCATCGTGCCACCTGTGAGCACAAAGGTGTAAATCTTTAAGCTAGATAATCCTAAGATGATGGCTAATGCCCATTTTACTTTTTTATTTAAGTGTTCAATTGGATAGATAAAAAAGCACAGGATGATGATGGCTTGAACAAAAGGAAAGAGTCTAAAGGCTAACATAATGTATCTTTTATTGTTTAACTGTTTATTGCCTATATTGTAATGGAAAGTTATAGATAATGCTTGCTTGTGTAGAAATTAAGTTTTCACAAGAAAAGATGTTGATAGGTTTTAATGTCACTTATAAGCAAACAACCGTTAAGGTTGTTTGCTTAAGCGAAAGAAAATGTAAATTAAGCTTTTAGTGAAGGTGTTTTAGGATAGAGACAACCTAGAATAGAGTTTTCTCTTGCATTTGTACTACAAGCTAAATCTAATGGCTCACGCTTTACAAATTTATATGCAAAATAAGCAAAAGCATGAGCTTCAATTAGTTTTGAATTAACACCTAAATCATCTGCTATATAGGTTTCTACATTGTTTTTAGCTAAAGCTTCACTTAATTTACCCATGATAACAGGGTTATAAGCACCACCACCACACACAATTAAACGACTTTTATCAATCTTAAATTTAAAGATAGCTTGTCTTATCGCATTAACACAACATAGAGATGTAAACTCTGCTAAAGTTGCCATTAAATCATAGGCAAACTCTGGATGCGTAGTAGCTATTAAAAGTTCTTCTTTGATAAAGTCTGCGTTAAAGGTTTCACGACCTGTAGATTTTGGTGGTGGTAATTTTAGGTAGTCACAGGACATGTAGTCAGATAATAGTTTACTGTTTACTTGTCCTTTTTTTGAAAGTTCACCGTCTTTATCATAATTCTTGTTAAAAATCATGCGACAGACAGTATCTAAAAGAGTATTAGCAGGACCTACATCATAAGCTTGTAAGATTTTACCTTGGCAATCTATGACAGTTAAATTTGCTATACCGCCTAAATTTAGTACAAAGCTTACTTTAGTAGGATCTTGAAATTGCATTTTGTGAAAGGCTTGAGTTAAAGGTGCACCATTACCACCATGAGCAATGTCAGCCGATCTAAAATCACAAATGACATCAATGCCAGTTAAAGCTGCAAGTAAGGCTCCATCATCTAACTGTATTGAAAAGCCTTTTTCAGGACGATGACGAATGGTTTGACCATGAGAGCCTATAGCGACAATGTCTTCTTTTTCAACTTTAGCCTTTAAAAGTAATTCATTTACAGCTTTTGCCTCGAAAGTAGCAAGCTTTACTTTAGCAACACCTAATTTTTCAATTTCATCATAGGAGCTTTGACACAGGCTATGTAATAAAGCTTTAGTATCTTTATCATAATCTACACTAGTACTTTCAAGAATTTCACTTTTTCCTTGATTAAAGGTGCAAAGCACAGCATCGATACCGTCAATACTTGTACCAGACATCAATCCTATATATAACTCTTGCATTAGCTATTCCTTAAGATACATTTGCCTAAATGTGTTTAGATTATTCACAAAATAATGTAAAATACTCGGTTAATTATCACAATGTTAATCAGAAAAATAAAGGTATTTTATGGCTGATATTCAAAGCGCATTACGTGAGATTGCTCGTGGTGCAGAAGAAATCATTCCTTTAGAAGAGCTTAAGAAAAAGCTAGAGTCAGGTCGTCAATTAACTATTAAGTTAGGTATGGATCCTACCGCACCTGATATCCATTTAGGTCATACTGTGATCTTAAATAAGTTACGTACTTTCCAAAAGTTAGGTCACAAGATTGTGTTAATTATCGGTGACTTTACTGCAGCTATTGGTGATCCTTCAGGTAAAAACGCAACTCGTCCTGAATTACCACGTGAGCAAATCATCGAGAATGCTAAAACTTACGCTGAGCAGGCTTTTAAGATTCTTGATAAAGATTTAACTGAAATCCGCTACAACTCTGAGTGGTGTGAGAAGCTAGGTGCAGCTGGTACCATTAAATTAGCTTCAAAACTAACCGTTGCTCGTATGTTAGAGCGTGACGATTTCTCAAAGCGCTTTGCTTCAAATCAGCCTATTGCTATTCATGAGTTCTTATATCCTTTATTCCAAGGTTACGACTCAGTTGCTATCAAAGCTGACGTTGAGTTAGGTGGTACTGATCAGAAATTTAACCTATTGATGGGTCGTGAACTACAAAAAGATGCAGGCATGGAGCCTCAAGTAGTGTTAATGATGCCTCTATTAGTAGGTTTAGATGGTGTAGTTAAGATGTCAAAATCTAAACACAACTACATCGGTGTAACCGAGTCTCCAAAAGAGATGTTCGGTAAGATCATGTCCATCTCTGACGATTTAATGTGGTCTTACTACGACTTATTATCATTCAAGAGCGTAGATGAAATTAAAGCTCTAAAAGAGCAGTGCCAAAACGGCATGAATCCACGTGATGCTAAGATTGAGTTAGGTCGTGAGATTGTTGCAAGATACCACGGTGAGGCTGAGGCAAATCAAGCTGTTGAAGGCTTTAAGTCTCAATTTGCTAAAGGTGCATTACCAGATGATATTAAAGAAGTTACTGTAACATCCACAGCTTTAGCAAACCTATTAAAAGATGCAGGTTTATGCGAGAGTACCTCTGAAGCTTTACGTATGATTAAACAGTCAGCTGTAAAGTGTGATGGTAAAGTAATTACCGATAAGAACTTTGCTATTGAAAAGGGTACTGCAATTTGGCAAGTAGGCAAACGTAGATTTGCAAAAGTAACTGTAGAATAGGATTAAAAAATGACTCAAGACGAATTAAAAGTAATGGTAGCTAAAGCTGCTCTTGAATACATTCCTCAAAATGCAGTTTTAGGTGTAGGCTCAGGCTCTACAGTTATGAAGTTTATTGAGCAAATTGGTCTTAATAAAGTTCCTGTAAAAGAGGCTGTAAGCTCTTCAAATAAAACTACTGAAGCTTTAACTAATATCGGTGTTAAGGTAGTAGATCCTAATGCTACAGAGCCTTATGACGTTTATATTGACGGTGCTGATGAGGTTGATCCTAACTTTAATATGATTAAAGGTGGCGGTGCTTGTTTAACCCGCGAGAAGATCTTAACTTCAATGGCTAAAAAGTTTATCTGCATTGTAGATAAATCAAAGTTAGTACAAACTCTTGGTAAATTCCCATTACCAGTTGAAGTTATACCTATGGGCCGTGAGCAAGTTGCTCGCTCTTTACGTGCTTTAGGTGGTAATCCTGTGCTACGTGAAGGCTGCATTACCGACAATGGTTGTGAAATCCTTGATGTACACGGTTTATCCATCACTGATCCTGTAGCTTTAGAAAAGACTATCAATCAAATCCCAGGCGTGGTAACTGTAGGTTTATTCGCTGCTAAAGGTGCTGATATCGTTCTTTATGCAACAGAAGAAGGCGTTAAAGTTTTAAAGAGAAATTAAGCTAAAAGATTTTGCTTAATCAAATAAGTCCTCATAATCTTGCTAGATATGGGGACTTTATTTTTATGGAGAGAGAATAAATGAGTAATAGTCTTGATCTGCAAAGATTACCTTGTGGTGAAACAAATTTTGAGAAGATGATTGACGGTAATTTGATCTATGTAGATAAAACCGATTTAATCTTTGAATTAACTAAAATTGAAAGTAGTCCTATCCTCTTTACAAGACCAAGACGCTTTGGTAAGTCCTTGCTGATATCAGTATTAAACAACTTATTTAGACAAAGAAGACAGTATTTTAAAGGCTTAAAAATAGAAAAGCTTTGGCAAGATACGAGAACCTATAAAGTCTTGCATCTTGATTTTTCAGCTATAGCTTCAAATGATTTTGGAAAATTTAACCGAAGGTTTACTGATATCTTAAAGTCCTTTGCTAAAGAGTATCAGTTAACCTATTCAGAAGAATTGTTAAATGAGCCTCGAGCCGTATTAAGAGAATTACTTTCTCAGTGTCAAAATGGAGAAGTAGTGCTGTTAATAGATGATTATGACTTACCTTTAACAAGTGTTGGTGGTGAGAGTCAGTCACAAAAAGCAATAAAAGAATGTTTAATATCTTTCTTTGCTCTTTTAAAAGCTCTGTCTTCAAAGTTTAGGTTTATGTTTATAACAGGTGAAACTAGATCTTTTGACATGAGTATTTTAAGTGCCTTTAATACTATTTTAGATTTAACTTTAAATAAGAAATATGGCGCTTTATTAGGCTTCACCAAAGAGGAGTTAGAGCATTACTTTTTAGCTTACATTAAGCGCGCAGCTTCAGAGCTTGATTGCACTGTCGATGAGGTATTTTATAATCTAAAATTAAACTATGACGGCTTCTGTTTTGAAGAGTCAGCCTCTGTCCTTGTCTATAATCCTTGGTCCATACTAAACTTTTTGCAATTGGTAAGTAGCAGTTGTGGCTATAAGTGCTATTGGGCCAATAGCAGTGGTTACTCAACTTTAATAGTAAATTACTTCAAGGATTTGTCTAAATTAAGACGAGCTCACAGCTACAGCCTCAATATGCTATCTAATAATATTGATGGTACTGAAGTTATATCTAAAGCTAAATTAGAAAGTCCATCTTCAATTTTAGATAAAGATCCTCTTTTGATGATGTACCAAGCAGGCTACTATTCAATTAAATCAGTTGATGGTAATGCTGTAAGTATAGGTATTCCAAACTTAGAGTTAAGACAGTTTATCAAGAACATGTTTTTCGATGAGATCTTTTTATCTAATTTAGAAAGCTCTGACATCATATATTTAAGAAAAAATGCTGATTTTAAAGCTATTCAAAAAGCCTGTTTGTCTAAAGCTGAAGAGGACTTTTTTGACATTTTTGATGCAGTTGCAAATACCTTTGGCTACGATACTACCATCTTTGATGTAGAAGCTAATTTAAGAGATATCTTATACAGTTATTTTCTTTATGCTCATGTTAATGCCTCACGTGAGGTCTTACAGCAAAGAGGCCGTTCTGATCTTATGATTCAAATGGACGGTCAAATATTTGTCTTTGAGTTAAAACTATTAAAAGAACAAGACAACCTTGAAAAAGTCCTTGAAGATGCAACTTCACAAGTACTCACCCGTGACTACGGTAAGGTAGCTCCAATTCTGCCGTTGACAAGATATGTGGTTGTGTTCTCAAGTCCTGATAAGTGTCTTAAAAAAGTCGTTAGAGTAGATTAACTTTAACTTAAAATCCTCAAAATTAAATCCTATCTCTCAAAAGAGAAATCTTAAAATGTAAGCTTTAGCTTACATTGTTTGTGAGTTTTCTCAATTTATTGAGTATAAAAAGGCTAATTTCTTGAAAAAACAAAGAGAAAAAGGCAAAATCTATACTTATAAAAAGCTTAACGAAAGTGAATTTTAAAAGTTGGCACACAACTTGAATTATCTTACTCAAGAGTTAGTTTAGCGTCTAATTTTTGACGGAAGGTGTAAGATGAGTATGTCAATAAATTCACTTGGTGCAAATGGTTCAATGTTAGCTCAGTTGCAAAGAATGCAACAGCAAATGAGAACCTTAACTGATGTAGCAAATGGTAATCATGTAAATCAAGCTAAAGTAGACAATAGCCCTGTTTACAATCCAAGTGCTCAAGCAGTACAAGCAGAGCAAGCAAAAGAGCCTGATAATGTTGGTGCTTTTGCTAATATGCTAAATCAAGCTTTTGAAAACGTTAATTTTTTACAAAACGATTCAAGTAATAAGCAGACTCGTTTTGATTTAGGTGATCGCTCCGTAACATTGTCAGATGTTATGCTTGCATCACAAAAGTCTTCAATCTCATTCGAAGCAACGATTCAAATTCGTAATAAAATGATTGAAGCTTATAAGACAATTTCTCAAATGCAGATTTAATCTGTTTAAAGGTGAGGTTTTATCATGGCAGACAATGAGTTTCCTGTTGCCAATCAAGGTGCTAATGCAAATGGCAGTGCCAATGCTTTAACTCCTGCTGCAACACCTCAAAGTGATGTAAATGACAGTACACAACATGACGATGCTAATTCTTATGACGACAGCTCAATGCCTGTAACCTCAGAGGATAACTCTTTACCTCCAAAAACCTCTGCCCTAAAAGGTTTCTTTAAAGATGGTGAGATGTCTCGCCGTCTTATCATCATTGCTTTTTTAGTAGTTTTTATTGCAGCCATTATTTTTGCGATTATTACTTTTACAAGCTCTGATAGCCGTTCAAGTTCTGACACAAACCGTCAATTAGGTCAATACTCAGCTCAAGAAATTGGCTCAGTATTAGATTTCTTAGATAACGAAGGTTATAAGTACAAATTAGTTGGCAATAACACCATTACAGTTTTAGCAAAAGACTACAACGAAATAACTGAAATGATGTTACGTAAGGGTATTGCCTTGCCTAAAGAAAAGACTGATGTTGGCGACCAAATCATTATGACCGACACTGGTTTTGGTGTATCTCAGCGTATGGAAAACGAGCGTATCAAACACGGTCGTGAAATTCAGCTTGCTCGTGCCATTGAAAGAATTGATGGAGTTCAACACGCCACTGTGTTACTTGCAATTCCAAAAGACAATGTATTTGCTCGTGAAAAGAGCCGTCCTAGTGCTGCGGTTGTAGTAACCTTAAAGCCAAATGCCTATTTAACTCCAGAGAACGTAAATACCATTCGTATGACAGTTGCAGCCTCTGTACATAACCTATTACAAAAGGATGTAAGCGTAACAGATCAGAATGGTCGTCAACTGTCAGCAGAGGTTAAAGCAGATACAGCTGAGAGCAAAATTCAACGTGAGTTTGAATTACGCACCATGCGTGAGGCTCAATATCGCGATAAGTTAGATGCAATTCTAGCTCCAATGCTAGGTCTTGGTAATTACTCAGCTGAAGTGGATGTAACCCTAGACACCACTGTACAAGAGGAAACTAGCCAATTATATAATCCAGATTCTCAAGCTGTGCGTTCTGAGACTTTAAAAGAGCAAGCAGGTGGCGAGGATAAGACTAATCCTTATGGTGTACCAGGTTCTTTATCAAATCAGCCTCCTGCAAATGCTGCAATTCCACAACAGCTTAAAAATGGAACTGCAACAGCAACTGACGGTAGCTCAAATCGTAAAGAGAGTCGTGAAGCTGTGCGTAACTACGAAGTAGATACCACCATGAGACATACTATAAGTCCTACTAACGTAGTACAAAGACTTACAGTATCTGTAGCTGTTGACTATGTACGTAGTTTAGATAAAGACGGTTATGTAACCTATACCCCTCGCTCTCAAGAGGACTTAAATAAGATTGCCGATTTAGTACGTGGTGGTTTAGGTTTAAATGATGCACGTGGTGATTTTGTGAAGGTTGAAACTGTATCCTTCCCACACGACGATATCAAACCACCTCTACCTTGGTATGAGCAAGAGTTCTTCTTTAGGTTAGTAAGAATCGGTGGCTCAGTACTTATCGTACTCATGGTAATTATCTTTATCATAAGACCTCTATTGAACAAGCTTCTTAAGAAGGATGAGGATGTTAATGAGGTTGATCAAGACGAGCTTGATTCTCAATCAGCTCTTGATGGCTACGACGATTTCAACTTAATTGCTAAGAATAAAGAATTGGCCGATCAAGTTTATAGCATCAATCAAGAAGGCGGTATTGAATTACCAAATCTTCATAAAGAAGCTGATCTGTTAAAGGCTGTTAGAACCTTAGCTTCAAATGAACCTCAACTTACTGCTGAGGTTATCAAAGATTGGCTTGAATCAGACTATAAAGAGAAGGCTTAGGAGTAAATTATGTCAGATACTGCTACCAAATTACCTACTACAACTATAGGTGGTACTAGCGTAAGTGCTCCTTCATCTAATGCGGTACTAGAATTAACCGAGGATGAAAAAAGCGCTTTAGAAAACATGAGTGGCATGGATAAAGCGGTGCTTTTGATGCTCTCTTTATCAGAGGAAGATGCTGCTCAAATCTTTAAAAATTTAGAGCCTAAACAAGTGCAAAAGCTTGGTGTAAGAATGTCAGAGATGACCGCTTTCACTCAAGATCAAGTAAATGCTGTACATAAAGCCTTTCTAAAGGATGTAACACAGCATTCAAACTTAGGCTTAGGCAACTCAGATTTCGTACGCCACGCTCTAGTATCTGCTTTAGGTGCAGAAAAGGCCAACAACTTAATCGAGCAGATCTCTTTAGGTACTGGTTCTCGTGGTCTAGATTCTCTAAAGTGGATGGATGCAAGACAAGTTGCTACTATTATTCAGCACGAGCACCCTCAAATTCAGACTATCGTATTGTCTTACTTAGAGCCAGAGCAGTCAGCTGAGATTTTAGCTCAGTTCCCAGAGGCAGTGCGCTTAGACTTAATCATGCGTATTGCAACACTAGAGGAAGTACAACCTGCTGCTTTACAAGAATTAAACGAGATCATGGAAAAACAATTTGCTGGTGCTGCAGGTTCCCAAACTGCTAAGATCGGTGGTCTTAAGAGTGCTGCTGATATCATGAACTACTTAGATAGCTCAACTGAGGCTCAGTTAATGAACGCTATTCAGTCTCAGGATAAAGATATTGGTACTCAAATCCAAGATCTTATGTTCGTATTCGAGAACTTGGGTGCTGTGGACGACCGTTCTATCCAGACCTTATTGCGTGATGTTCCATCAGATGTCCTACAAAAGGCTTTAAAGGGCGCCGACGATACTCTAAAGGAGAAGTTCTTCAAGAACATGTCCTCTCGTGCATCTGCTTCCTTGAAAGAGGATTTGGCTTCTATGGGCCCTACTAAGTTGTCAGATGTTGAGGCAGCTCAAAAAGAAATCCTTACTATTGCTAGAAAATTGGCAGATTCTGGCGCTATCATGCTAAACCGTGGCGGTGGCGGCGGAGACTTTATTTAGTCTGTGAGGCGTAAATGGAAGATTTTCTAGAAGGCTTTGAAGAGGTTAACAAAGGTCCTCAAATAGTTGCTAACGAAAGTACTAAAGCTCGTAATAACGAGAGAGTAGATATTCGTTATTCTAAAAATATTGCAACTGTTACCTCCGCAGCCAAAGTTACAGATTATAAAGTAAAGCAATGGCCTACCTTAGATAGCGACTCTTTAACCGGTACTAATGCTTTAGGCATTAGTATTGATATGGTAGAAAGACGTCGTGCCATTATCAATCATCAAAAAGAGCTTGAAAGACGTCAAGCTGAACAAGTTGAAATTAGTAAAGCTCACGAAATCCTAGACGAGGAGTTAGAAGCAGAGCAGTCTGTAGCTCAACCTCAGGTTACCGTTGAAGAGTTAGAACAAATTCGTAAAGATGCCTTTGAGGAAGGTAAAACTCAAGGCTATGAGGAAGGTAAAAAGCAAGGTTATGATGATGGCTATAATGAGGGTAATACCAAAGGTCATCAAGAAGGCTTAGAGCAAGGTCGTCAAGAAGGTTATCAAGAAGGTTTAGCTCAAGGCAATGAGGATGGCTTTTTACAAGGTCATAATGAAGGTGTAGAAAGTGGTCAAAAAGTAGTTTTAGAGCAAGTAGAACGCTTTAGATACCTTGCAGATGCCCTTGCAAACCCACTACGTCAGGTTGATAAAGATGTCACTGATGAAATTGCTTATATCATCTCTCGTTTAGTAAAAGTAATTACTAAAAAAGAAATTGCTAAAAACGCAGACTTCTTAGTAAAGTCTATTGAAAAAGCTATTTCTATTTTACCAAATGCCAAAAAAGGAGCCACAATTTACTTAAACCCTGACGATTTGTCAGTGGTACAAGCTGCTTTAGGCTCTGAGTACATGCAACAGCAGCATTATCAATTAGTTGAAGATCCTGCTTTAGAAGTTGGCGATGTAAAAGTTTCTAATGAAGAGTCTTTAATTGATTGGCGTATTGATGATCGCATTGATGCTTTGTTAAATGACTTTTTAACAAGCGTTTATCCTTGTGTTCAAAAAGCTTTAAAAGAGCCAATTGAAGGTTGTCCTGATTACGATGCTCCTTTAAAAAAGAAGAAGTCTGTAACCTCAATGGAGGATTTACAAGCCTCTTTGCAAGCTAAGCTTCAAGCTCAACAAAGTCAAGAGCAAGAAGTTCAAGAAGTAGCTTCACAAGAAGAAGCTGTAGCATTAGATCCTAATCAAGATCAAAATATCGAAACTATAGATCCTGCTAATGCAGTTGATAAAAATAGTGGCGCTTAATTAAAGACAGGCATGTATGAATAACCTACTCTCAAGATTACAAGCTGTAGATTTACCAGAAGAAGAGCAAACACCTCTTTTATCTGGTCGTCTTACTCGTGTAGTAGGTCTTACTCTAGAGGCTGTAGGTATCAAAGTGCCTTTAGGTCAGCGTTGTCGTATTCAAACTGCCTCAGGTCCTATGGATGCTGAAGTTGTAGGTTTCTCAGGCTCAACTACCTATTTAATGCCAACTACCGATATTATCGATGTTCAAAATGGTGATATCGTAACTCCCATTTCAGCAAAAGAGGATTACCCATACGGTTTACACCTTTTAGGTCGTGTAGTAGACGGTATTGGAAATCCTATTGATGGTAAAGGTCCATTAGTTGCTACTACCTCTACTAAATGGCATCCTAAAAAATTAAACCCAATGGCAAGACGTCCTATTAAAGAGCCTCTTGATGTAGGTGTTAAAGCTATCAATGCTTTACTTACCATAGGACAAGGTCAGAGAATTGGTTTATTTGCAGGCTCTGGTGTAGGTAAGTCTGTACTTTTAGGTATGATGACCCGTGGTACTACCGCTGATATTGTTGTAGTAGGTCTTATAGGCGAGCGTGGTCGTGAGGTAAAAGAGTTTATCGACGACATTTTAGGAGAGGAGGGCAGATCTCGTGCTGTCGTCGTTGCAGCGCCTGCCGATGCTTCCCCTTTAATGCGTTTAAAAGGTTGTGAAACTACCTTATCTATTGCAGAGTACTTTAGAGATCAAGGCTATAACGTACTGTTAATGATTGACTCTCTAACCCGTTATGCGATGGCACAGCGTGAAATTGCGCTAGCTGTAGGTGAGCCACCTGCTACTAAAGGTTACCCACCATCAGTATTTGCAAAGTTACCAGCCTTAGTTGAAAGAGCCGGTAACGGTGGTCAAGATCAAGGCTCTATCACCGCCTTTTTCACTGTGTTAGTTGAAGGTGACGATTTGCAAGATCCTATTGCAGATTCTGCCCGTGCTATCTTAGATGGTCACATTGTTTTATCTCGTGAGCTTGCAGACTCTGGTCACTTCCCAGCTATTGATGTTGAAAAATCTGTAAGCCGTGTGATGCCGGCTGTAGTTACTCAAGAGCATATGGTTATGGCAAGAACCATAAGACAGTGTTTGGCTCAATACACTCAAAGTCGTGAGTTAATCCAAATCGGCGCTTATCAAAAAGGATCAGATCCTAGGGTTGATCAAGCTATTATGATTAAGCCTTATATTGATGAGTTCACTGTACAAGGTATGAAAGACATTGTACCTTATAAAGCTTCTTTGCAAGGCTTAGAGCAATTGTCGATGATCTTAATTCAAGATGCACAGCAAAAAGTAAATGCTATGCAACAAGGTGGTCAAGTTGCAGTAAACAATCAAGCTACAGCTCCAAAGCAAGGCGCTCAAGTTGCACTTCGCTCAACTAATGGCAACGCAGGTGCTAGCATTAGACCTTCTGTAAGAGCACAATAGGCTTAGATATGAGTGATGATAAAGCCTTATTGCTAGTTTTAGATTTGCGAAAAAAGGAAGAGGACAAAGCCCTAGAGCTTTGGACGGATGCTAAAAACGCAGTTATCAACTTTCAAAAGCAAATCGAGCAATTAGTACAATTTGAAGGTATTTATCAAAGAGAGCTTGAAGCTAAATCAAGACAAGCTCTAGATATGCAAGCCTACCTATCCTACCAACAATTTATTGAGAAATTGTCTAAAATTAAGCTTCGCCAAGAAGCAGGCTTAGTGCAATTGCAACAGCAAGAGCAGAGAGCTAAAGACAATTATCTTGAAAAGCAAAAGCAACGCAAAATCATTGAGACTCTTCTTGAAAAGCACAAACTACAACGTCGCATTAAAGAAGCTAAAGCAGAGCAAAGACTTACCGATGAGTTAGTGTGCTCAAAGCAGGCTAGAGCGTTAATTGATAAAAATTAAGATTTTCTCCAATCATAAAATTTTGAGTGAGCAGCGGTAATTTCATCGTGAAGATCGTCTTTTACATAACAGTGGCGAAAGCCCCACAGCTTGCTGTGGGGATGAAAACCACATAGTAATTACGCATCAATAAAATAATTTTCTAAAGAATGGCTAAAACAACGCTTTTTTGATTTTGCCTAAAAGATTGATCCTCAATTAGGAGAGTCAATTGATCAATTTTCAATGTATTTATTGAATAACAAGGCCTTGCAGCATGTAAAAGCTATGACCTTAGATTATGCAGACTCCTTTGTAAATTATTGGGCAAATTTTGGTGATTTACTAAAGCCTACTGTATATGACTACTATTCTTTCCATGAGTTCTCAGCAGGTGCAAGAGCTTATCAAATCAACGCTCAATTAGCTGACATTTACAATTTTACTTATGAGCTGTTAAATCAAATTAACGTCAATGGTCTACACAAGAAGACCGTAAGTACCATAAAGCATGCTTTAGCTAATATTGATAATAGAAGAAAATCTATTACCATGCCTTTTACTCAAGCTTGTACTAACGTGTTAACCGCTTGGTCTTTATTACCTCAAGATGCGGTAAAAGCAAATCACTACATTCAAGCTTTAGATAAAAAGACTGTGCGTAATGATTTTACTTTAGTTAAAAATCTAAATGGTAGTAAAGGCAACATTCCTTGGTGGAATGCTTATGTAAATTTAGGTACTACCTTGTTAAAGTCAGAGTCTGCTTATGAGGTGGCTGTAGGATTAAATCAATTCCAAAACAAATTGTATTATTTCCCTATCTTAGCCGATGCTAAAGAAGGCTCTATGACTCTTGATCAAAAATCAATGGTAGAGCTAAATCGCAAGCTTAAGACTTATGGCTTTAAAGCTAATAAAACTGCTGAAACTTTAGAAAATGAAGCACCAGGCTTATCAACAAGCTCTGATGAGAGTGTGGAAAATTTACAAGAGCCACTTTTAAACAACATTATGGCAGGTCGTTCTGATGTGGCTACCTGGGCTTGCAATGTAAGTTCCATCTTTAGTTTATTAACTGATACAAAGTCTCCACTTGAGACAACCATTTCAATTCCAAATTTAGATAAGCAAAAAGAGTTAAGTAAAAAACTAAATCTTAAATTGCCAAATGCAGCTATGCTTTTGCGTTATGTTGATGTTTCTTATGAAAACACTAATGCTACTCGTTTTGGAACTATTGTTACCTCAAAGGAGGATAGAGTATTAGTAGAGGATAAGGCTCAATTATCAGATATTAAATTAGAGTTTTATAGATACTCAAATTCAGAGAAAGCAGAAGCTACCTATACCATTGATGGTCAATATGCACCGCTTCGCTTGTATCTAAACAATAAGGGTGTTTATAGCGCTAAAGATAATTGCACTTATGTCCCTGTTGAGCTATTTGATATGGATCATAATAAGCTTGTGATCTTTATTAAAGTAACCTTTAATAAAACTATGCTATCCCCACAGGATTGGCCATCCTCTGTAAATTGGCCTGCAATTACAGAGTTTTAATGAGTAGTTGCCACTTTAAATAAATCAAATCCTCCTTCTTAAAAGTGAGGATTTGATTTTTAGTACCTCAAACTAAGATTGCTTTGATTACTAATTTGATTTTGTAAGAAAAGCAAATTTACCTTACAGTCTCATCATTCAATTTTCCAACCGTCTAGATCTTTTGGTGCTAAGTTTTATAGAAAAACTACTTTTGGCATTTATATTGCATTATTTGTCTTATAAAAGTGGTTAAGACTGTAAATGCAATTTTAACTATCTAATTTATAAAGAGAAAATATTTTTAAATAAATACTAAGGGGATATGAAATGCAAAATATAGGCAATACATATCAAACAAAGCAAAGTGAATTTGCCACAAGTGGCAAAACTGTCAAGACAGATGTTAAGGCAGCTTTTGACTTTGCAGCTATTTTTTCAGATCTTAATGCTAAAAGTGATAGCCATACTAATCTATCTAATGTAATGGCTAGTGCTAAAGACAACCGTTTAAATGCAGTAAAACAAAGTAATACTAAAAAGACTGCAGCAAAAGAAGATCTTCGTAAAGATAATTCCATCAATAAAGATAATGAAGATCCTGAGGAGAAAAAGACTAAAAATAAAGACAAAACTACAGTAACTGAAGATCTTAGCTTGGCTTTAAACGATCTTAATGCTTTACTTAATGATACCAATCAAGAAGATCTTCAAGTGCAAATTGATCCTGCAGCTTCTAAGGACTTTTTATCAGTATCACAGGACAACCTTGATTTAGCCTCTGATTATGTACCAACCGATCTTGTAGTAGAGGCAAAGGTAAATCAGCATACAGACAATGCAAATGTAACAGACGACACAGTAGATTTAGTGTTAGCTTCTAACTCTAATAATTCTAAGCTTTTAAATCAATTAAAGCAGTTTGCTAATGCTCAAGATACTGAAGTTTTAGATTTATCAACTGATAAACTAAAAGAGTTTTTAGCAAAGGTTGATGTGTCATCTTTAAGTGAACAGGACTTTGCAACTTTTAAATTCTTAAAAGAGCAAAGTGTAGCTTTAGATAGCCCAAAACCTCTTTTAAACTTGCAGCAACAACTTGCAACTTTGTCTAATGGCAAGTTAACAGTTGCTAATGATCCTCTTTTAAATACCAAAGTTTCAGTAAGTAACTTATTAAAGGACCTTGAGGGTAAAGTAAACTTAAACACTGATACTACAAGCATTAGTGCAGATGAGGACTTTGGCTTTAAAGACTTTGAAAATATTGAAAATAGCTTGAAGTTATCAAAGCTATTAGACGATGAACTTCAGGATTTAGATACCAAAGAGCAAATCAATTCCATCATGGATGCTAAAGATAAAGCTAATGCTAATACATTAGCCCGTTCTTTAGAATTGTTAAAGCAAGTATCCTCTGGTATGAATGTAAGTCCACGTATGAACATGACAAGTTCTGATAGAGTAGATAGCAATCTTGTAGCTTCAAAAACTACTTTAGAGTCAGCTTTAATGGAGAAACAAGCTACAGCTTTCTCCTCAAATTCTGCCTTTGAAAATGGCTCTTTTAGTGAGAACTCAAATTCACAACAGTCTTTTAATCAGAACTTTTTAAATAGTTTAAATCAGGCTAATAAAACTGTAAGTACTGAAAGTAAACCTACTTTAAATCAAACTCCTGATTTACTTACTTTGTCAAAGAATTTAAAGGAAAACGCTGAAGCTTTAACTGAAAAAGTTATGAAGATGGCAAGTCGTAACCTTAAGAGTATGGTTTTAGATTTAAATCCAACTAACTTAGGTAAGATGAAAATTACTTTAGATTTAACTAATGCTGATGAAATTGCTAAGATTTCCATCGGTGCAAGTCAAGCTGGTACTAGAGCTTTAGTTGAAAGTACCTTAGATAGCTTAAAGGAGACTTTAAAACAAAACTTTATTGAGGCTCAAACTGATGTAGTTGATTACGAGGAAGGGGAGCCAAATCATGAGCAATATGCCTCAGACGATGAGCAACACCAACCTCAACACGAATCATCTCAACAAAAGAGCTCTGATAATGGCATACTCTTTGCTTCAGATGAAAATAGTGAGAGAGAGACAGAAAATAGTCAGTTAAATGATTTAGAAAATATAAACAACTCACAAAATGCTAATGGTATTAGTTATTTTGCATAAAAAATCAAATAATTATTTTCTGTAGTGTGCCATAATATATTAAATAGGAGAGGGTTATGGCTGACAATATACAAGTTGAAAATGACGAAGAGATTAAAACAAAATCTAAAGCAAAATTGCTTTTGGTTATAGGTATCGTCATCGCTTTAATAGTTGCAATAGGTTGCTATGTTGGTGCAGCTAAAGTATTTGAGCTTTGGCCTTTTGAACCATTAGGTCCATCTGCAGAGGAAATTGCAGCTCAAAAAGTACAACAAGAGCAAGAACAACGCCTTTTACAAAAGGAAAGTTATATTCCTTTTGAGCAAACTTTTACCTTTACAATTAAGAGTGAAAGACGCTTACACACAGGACAAATCCAAGTTGTGTTATCTGTAATTGGTGAGCAAAATGAGGAGCTTGCTAAAAAACATCTACCACTGTTAAACAGTGTAGTGTTTGATAAGTTGTCTTCTCAAACTTACGAGAGCTTGTTGATGCCATCTGGTAGACAAAGACTTAAAAGAGAACTACTAGATGCAACTAGAGCTAAAATGACGGAAGTAGCTAAAGCTCCTGTAATCAATCAGATCCTCTTTACTAATTTCGTATTGCAATAGTGGAGCAACACTGTGACTGAATTTCTAAGCCAGGAAGAAATTGATGCTCTACTTCATGGAGCAGACGATGTAGAGCCTGAATTACCAGAAGACACCACGGGGATAAAATCCTTCGACTTTGGTTCGCAAGAACGTATTGTCCGTGGTCGTATGCCTACCTTAGAGCTTGTGGATGAGCGTTTTGCTCGTCACATGCGTATCAGTTTGTTTAACATGATGCGCCACACTGCTGAGGTAACCTGGACTGGTGTAAATATGATGAAGTTTGGTGAGTATGTGCAAACTCTATTCTTACCAACTTCCTTGAACATGGTTAGATTCCGTCCTTTAAAAGGTACTGCTCTAATTACCTTAGAGGCAAGCTTAGTCTTTATCTTAGTGGAAAACTTCTTCGGTGGTGAAGGTCGTTTTAGAACTAAGATTGAAGGTCGTGAGTTTACCCCAACTGAAAGACGTATTATTCAAAAGCTTCTAAAGATGATCTTTGCCGATTACAAAGAAGCTTGGGCACCTGTAATGGATGCTGAGTTTGAATACTTAGATTCTGAAGTTAACCCTTCAATGGCTAATATCGTAAGTCCATCTGAGGTGTTAGTAGTAAATAAATTCCATATCGATCTAGATGGTGGTGGCGGTAATTTACATATCTGCTTCCCATATTCAATGATTGAGCCTATTCGTGAATTGTTAGATGCAGGTGTGCAATCTGATAAAGGCGATACCGACGTACGTTGGAATAAAGCCTTGCGCGAAGAGGTGATGGATGTAAATGTGGATGTTGGTGTTAAGTTATTAGATACCACCGTATCCTTAAGGGATATTTTAAACTTCCAGGTGGGTGATATCTTAAACGTTGATATCCCTGAAAACTTATTAGTTTCAGTTGAAGATTTGCCAAGTTATCATGGAAAACTTGGACGAACTAAAGACAAATTAGCCGTAAAAATCTCTGAGGTACTTGAAAGACCTAAGAGTGTTAAAAATGATCTCAGCTTCATTAAAGGTAACAGTATTACTGTTAATGATGAGGATGAGCTTGAAGAATTTGATGATGATTAGTAGGTGTACATTATGTCAGATGATCAAAAATTAGCCGACGAATGGGCTGCAGCTTTAGGTGCTCAAGCTGAAGGTGAAGCTTCTCAACCTCCTATTGAAGAGTTTGACGAGGATAGCACTACTAATAAAGGTCCACTTTCAGTTGAAGAGCGTAAAAAGCTAGATTCTATCTTAGATATTCCTGTAACCATCACCATGGAAGTAGGTCACGCTAAGATTTCTATTCGTAATTTATTACAGTTAAACCAAGGCTCTGTAATTGAGCTTGAGCGTTTAGCTGGTGAGCCATTAGATGTGTTAGTTAATGGTACTTTAATTGCTCACGGTGAAGTGGTAGTAGTTAATGACAAATTTGGTATTCGTCTAACTGATGTAATCAGCCAAGTTGAGCGTATTAAAAAATTACAATAATGTTAAAACATCTGTTTTTTTATACAGCTTTAATGTTTTCTTCAGCGGTATGTGCTCAAGAAAATGTTGCTACAAGACCTATAACCTCCCTTAAAGATATCCTACTATGGTTGATATCCACCATAGTAGTGGTAGCTTGTATCTTTGTTCTAGCCTTCTTCTTAAAGAAAATTAAATTTGTCAAAGGCAAAACTGCTACCTTAGCTATAGTTGATCAGCTTTATGTTGGTCCAAAGCAAAGAGTAGTGATGGTAAAGTCGGGGGAGAGAAAAATATTACTTGGGGTAACCCCAAACCATATCAACTATCTAACAGAAGTTAAGGACTCTCATGATAAGTTTTCTGAGTGCTTAGCTGAACATCAAGAGCCTAAAGCTTATGATCATAAAACAAGCGATTGAAAAGCAAGAATATTTTGCTAATACTAAGAATATTTTAGCTAAATTAGGATCTTTAAAAAAGACTTTTGCTATTAGTACCTTACTTACTATAGCTACAGGTCTTTTGTTATTTTTTACCCCGCAAGCTTTTGCAGATAACAGCCTAGATATTTCAGCTTTTACTGTTAAAACCAATCCTGATGGTACTCAAGATTACTCCTTGTCTTTACAAGTAGTAATACTGATGACTTTATTGTCCTTTATACCATCAATTCTAGTAATGATGACCTCCTTTACTAGAATCGTCATTGTGCTAGCCATCTTGCGTCAAGCTATCGGTTTGCAAACCTCACCATCTAATCAAGTTGTGATTGGCATTGCCTTATTCTTAACTATCTTTATCATGACTCCTGTGTTTGACGATATCTACACTCAAGCCATTGAACCTTATGTGCAAGAGAAAATTCAAGCTCGAGAAGCTTTTGAAATTGCTCAAAAACCATTACACAAGTTCATGTTAAATCAAACTCGTATGTCTGATTTAAACGCCTTTAGTGAGTTTGCTAACATTAAGATTGATAAAATCGAAGACGTACCAATGCGTGTGGTTATTCCAGCTTTTATCGTAAGTGAGCTTAAGACCGCGTTCCAAATTGGCTTTATGCTGTTCTTACCGTTCTTAATCATCGACTTGGTGGTAGCTTCTATCTTAATGGCTATGGGTATGATGATGTTATCGCCTATGATTGTATCCCTTCCTTTTAAACTGATGCTGTTTGTATTAGTTGATGGTTGGACCTTGATTATGGGAACGTTAATGTCAAGTTTCGGTATTGGTGTTGCAGGTACTTAAATATGGAAGTAGAAGTATTTGTCGATATCGTAAGAGAAGCCTTAGGTTTGGTGGCTTTACTTGTAAGTGCAAGTATTTTGCCTTCCTTGTGTGTAGGTTTATGTGTCTCTATTTTCCAGGCTGCAACCTCCATTAACGAGCAGACTTTATCTTTTTTACCAAGACTTTTAGTGACCGTGGGTGCACTAATGGTAGGATCTCATTGGGGACTTGAAAAACTCATGGGATTTTTTAAAAACATAGTTGAACTTATTCCTCAAGTTATTGGCTGATGGACAACAGTATTGAAACAATTTCCTTAGCTGCTGTAGCTCAGCTAGTATGGCCTTTGTGCCGTATTAGTGGATTTCTAGCTACCATGTTTGCTGTGTCTGGAAATTCCTTTCCTACTATGGCAAGAGCCTTAATGTGTTTGGCAATTACTGTATGTATGTTGCCATCAATTCCAAATCTTGCGCCTGATGCTAACCCTTTTACCACCATAGGTATTTTAATAACCATTAAAGAATCTTTAATTGGTGTAGCTCTAGGTCTTACTACTGTTTTTATCTCACAGGCTTTTATCATCGCAGGTCAAGCTGTGGCTATGCAGACAGGTTTAGGCTTTGCTTCCTTAGTTGATCCTGTATCTGGAACTAATTCCCCTGTAGTAGGTCAGTTCTTTACGGTTTTGTGTACATTAGTCTTCTTTGGCTTAGATGGTCATTTGATCTTTTTTAGATTGCTTTTAGAATCTTTTACTACCTTGCCTATCGGTGAATTTTTACCCCTTCATGGATTGCAGGAGATCATCTACTTTTCAGGTAGTATGTTTAAAGCAGGTTTAGCCATGGCAATTAGTGCAATTTGTACCATGCTTGTGGTAAACTTTACCTTAGGTGTTATGACCAAAGCAGCCCCTCAGCTAAACGTATTCTCCTTAGGCTTTGCCATTACCATGATTATAGGTTTAGTGGTTTTATATCTTTCCTTAAATGCATTTATGAGTAACTTTACCCACAACTTCAACGATGTATTTAATGCTGCTTGTTCTTTAATCGGCACTTCCTGTGACGGAATTCTTTAATTTATCTAAAACAATTAGGAAAATTTATGATTTATATTGATATGGACGGCACTATTGACGATTTTCGTGCTTGGGTTGCAACTAAAACTGACGATTTGTCAGGTCCAAGTATCGAAGCTACTATTGTTAAGTACTATCAAGAGTGCTACAAAGATCCTCCTTTAATTGAGCGCAACCGCCACTTATTAACAGATTTTGAAGACTTTAGAATTTTATCTGCAATTCCTAGCACTAAAACCTTACTTAAGTATTGTAAAGCAGAAGATCTTGATGTCATCATGAGCACTTTAAGAGAGAATAAGCTTGCTTACATGGAAAGACTTGGTGTTCACCGCAGTAACGTTATCATTACCAACGGCTCAAAAGAGAAGAAGCTCTACGCTAAAAAAGGTGAAGTTCTCTATGACGATTATAAAAAGAACATCGATGAGTGGATTTCTTTCGGCGGTACCGGTGTTTTAGTGGAATAAGCTTGGTGTAGAAATTACAGTTGTATTATTTTGAATGTAAAGCCTCACTTAAAATTGTGAGGTTATTTTGTACGGATAAATAAAATTTCATGAAAAGTTTGTCTTTGATAAGCACTTATCTCATGCAAGCAACAAGGTTAATTTACTGGTCTAATTAAAGTTTTAAAGTAGTCAGAAATTAAATTATCAGGAATTTCTTTTTGTAAAACTTTTCCCGTTAGTTTAGATCTATAAAAAGTTTATAAGTCTACAGTGAAGTAGGCTTACTCACCCTTTTACTAAATTCGCGCTTCATAATCCATCGCTTTTACTTGATTTATTGCTAAATCTTCGTTCAAACGATGGGGATCCACGCGCATAAATTCGGCGGTAACTCCACCTATTAAAGTCTGTTTCATCTTTTCTTTTAAGTTGATAGCTGCATT